>VYMG01000207.1_pt1 | contig 35288 bp, 29 predicted proteins | sample 5115261 | NCBI WGS metagenome assembly VYMG01 (sample SAMN12291781, study PRJNA351875) | freshwater metagenome | isolation source: freshwater lake | place: USA: Michigan, Wintergreen Lake | collected 2013-08-08
ATTCGTCCAGCAAGCCACCAACCAGCCTGACGGCGCGGCGAGCGCGACACTGCGAGAACTGGCGGCAAGAAATGTCCGCATACGCACCATCGTCGCTGGCGACACCGTGATGCTGGGCGATACCCGCGGCACGATTCTCGCCCCGCACGCACAGGCGAGTTTCGCAAACGACAACGATCACTCGCTTGTCATGTTGCTTGAAGCGCCAACCACCGCACCCCAGCCCGCACGCGTGCTGCTGACGGGCGACATCGGCCCTCAGGCGATTGAAACGCTGCTAGGTGCCACCACACTGCCCATGATGGATGCGATGGAACTGCCGCACCACGGATCGTTCAACGTCTCGACGCAGCGCCTGCTCGAAGCAGTGCAGCCGCGCGTGGTGATGCAATCCACCGGCCCGCGACGGCTTGACGACGCGCGGTGGGGTGAGTCGCGTGATCGCGGTGCATGGCTGGTCACGGCTCGGGACGGAGCCATAGATGTGAAGATTGACATGGACGGCACGCTGCGGACCCGGGTCTTCGCGCCCGGCGCAAGCGGCATGCGATAATCAGACATGCGTGTGGTGGTCGTATGCAATCCCGCATCGGGCAGAGGCAAGGGGCCGCGGGTTGCGGACGAAGCGATCGGCGCGCTCACTCGCGGGGGCGTGGCGGCGTCGCGTCTGGACGTGAATCGAAGTGAACCAGTCGCGTTTCTTGATTCGCTGCGCATCGCGGCGCAGGACCATGACGTGGTCGTGATTGCAGGTGGCGACGGCACAGTGCACTTCTCGCTCCCGGCGCTCATCGGCGCTCGCGCCGCGCTGTACCACCTGCCGCTCGGAACGGAAAACCTCTTCTCACGAGAGTTCGCGATGCGGCGCGGGCACGACGCATTGCTGCGGGCCGTCACGCGCCAACGACGCGTACGCATGGACATCGCAACGCTCACGCGTGATGGTGGGCCAGTGCGGCACTTCGCGATCATGTGCAGTGTGGGGCCTGATGCAGGCGTGATCGAGCGACTGGCCGCGACGCGGCAAGGCGCGATTTCACACCTGTCGTACACCATGCCCGTGCTGCGCGAAGTCGTGCGTCCGCGCGTCGCCACCATGCGCGTCGAGGTGGATGGCAAGCCGCTGGTGGTTGATGGCACGGGCATGCTGGTCATCGCGAACACGCGCCAGTACGCCCTGCGCATTGATCATGCCCATCGCGCCAGCGCCAGTGATGGACTGTTGGATGTGGTCTTCATGCCGGCCACAGGCGGTGTTGACGCCCTTCTGTGGACGCTGCGATCTCGCCTTCGCGAGCGCCATGACGCGGATGGTTCCGTGTACGCCACTGGCACCAACGTCCGGGTGACGACCGCCGACGCCCGAGCGGTCTATCAGCTCGATGGCGAACATGGCGGTCACGCGGCCCACGGACCACTCACGTTCGGCGTGCTGCCCGGAGCCATCACCGTGCTCGACGCTCGCGAGGAGACAGCATGACGCTGGCAACCAGCCGCATCTTCGCCGGCTTCAACGCGACGCGCGACAACGTGCTGCGCGATCTCTCGTGTGAACTGCATCCCGGGCGAGTGACAGTCATCGCCGGTCCCAACGGCGCGGGCAAGAGCACGCTGCTGCGCACGCTGCTGGGTGTGCTGCAGCCTGGCGCGGGCAAAGTCCTGCTCGACGGGCGCGCACTGAGCGATCGCAGCGCGATGCAGCGGGCCCGGCAGATCGCGTACATGCCTCAGCGATCCAACGTCGCCTTTGCCTTCAGTGTGAAGGAAGTTGTCGCGTTCGGCGCAATGGGCGTCTCGCCGGCGCGAGCCCACGACATCGCGCAAGTCGCGCTGAGCGATGTGGGCTTGCGTGATCGCGCGACGGATCCGTTCGGCTCGCTGTCCGTTGGTCAACAGCAGCGCGCGACCCTGGCGCGAGCGCTGGCACAATTGCGGAGCGATACTGCGAGCGTCGGCACGCGCGTTCTGCTCGCGGACGAACCCGTCAGCGCGCAGGACCCGGCCTCCGCTCTGCGCATGTGCGACCTGCTGGTATCACTGGCCCATCAGCACGGTCTGGCGGTCGTCTGCGTGATGCATGATCTGACCCTGGCGCGGCGCATCGCCGATGATGCCCTGCTGCTTTCGTGCGACGGGCATGTAGCCGCCAGCGGACCGGCGGATGCGGTGCTGACGACCGACAGTCTCGCCGAGGTGTTCGGGGTCCGGTTTGCCCTGCTGCGAGCGGAGCACGCGGGCGTGAGCGTGCCAACGATTGTCCCGTTGGGCGCTGCGACGCCGCCCCGCGACGCGTCCATACGTGAGTGACACCATGAATTTCTCCAACTTCCTTCAGTGGATCGGCAACAACATCCAGCTGATCATCTTCGTTCTGGTCTTCGCTGCGCCGGCGATCGGAAAGATCATCAAGAGCATGAGCGACGCCCGACAGAAGCGCCAGGCGAAGATTGATCGCGAACGCGCGGAGATCGATGCACTTCGCACCGGCGGTCGCGTGGAGACCGTCAACCGCCCGCTTGCCGAGCCCAGTGCCAACGAGATGGCCCAGCGTGCTGCAGAGGCGCGCCGGCGCCAGGCGGAAGCGGCCCAGCGAGCCGCGGCGGCGCGCAAAACCCCTGCCCCCACCACCATGGGCGCCCCGGGACGCGGAGCCCCCATGCGCACGCGGCAGGTGCGTCTGCCCGGTGGCATCGTGCTCGAAGTGCCGGATGACTCTCCCGAAGAAACGCCGCTACCTGCGCCGCAGAGCCAATCACAATCGCAGCGTGCCAAGCGCGAGAAGAAGCCGCGCACACCGCAGCGAGCACAGCCCGCTGCCGCCTCCATCGTGCCCGAGGCGGCTCCCATCGCGGCATATGCCCAGACCGCCCCCACCACCAGCGCCGAAGCCTTTGGCAAGGTTGGGGCCATCGCACCCCGAACCGCCGCATCGGCGACTGGCTCGCGCGGATCGGTGATGTTCATGGGTCAGCAGGCCTCGCGCGACCAACTGCGCAAGGCCATCGTGCTGGCGGAGGTCTTTGGCAGGCCCGCCAGTGAACGCGTGTGATCGAAGGTGGAATGCAAGATGACAACAAGAAAACCCGCGAGCAGGCTCGCGGGTTTCTTCACGCCTTGTAGTGTGCATCAACGACGACGACGAGCCAGGAGCAAGCCGCCAAGGCTGGCCAGTGCAAGCGACGCCGGCGTGGGCACCGCCTGGAAAGCCGCCCATTCCACAACCAGACGCACGTTGCCTTCCATACCCGGGCCCATGCTGGCGCGGGCATCGGCGTTGCCGAAGGTGCGGCTGATGGCCACGCCCGCGGAAGCCTCAAACGAGAAACTCACGCTGCTGCCGTCCTGCAGCAGGCTGGCGAGCACGTTGTAGCTGTCGGACAGACCCGTGCCAACGCTGTTCTGCGGAATGCCTTGGCCTGCGTTGCCGGTCACCTGACCGTTGTCGCGTACGGTGCCGAAGTTATTGAGGCTGATGAGACCGTTGCCAACGTTGCTGGCGCCGTAGCCGTAAGCGACGTCATAGTTGCCGAGCGCGCCGGGATCAAAGACCGTGACTTCGCTGCCGACGACGATGCCGTTGAACAGGTTGTTGATGCCGCCGAAACCGCCGGTGGACCACTGGGCATTGATGCTGCTGGTGATCTGGAAACGGCTCGTGCCCCCGCCATTGCCACCGATGGCCTTCATGAGCATCTCATCAGCGCCGAAGCCCTGACCGACGATGAGCGTTGCGGCGACGGGCACGTAAACGACTTGGCCGAGTGTCGCAACACCACCCGCGTCGGGGTTGGGGTTGTTCCAGTTGTTGATGCTGACGCTGCGGCTCTCGCTGGTCGTGCTGGAAAAGTTCTGACCAGCGCTCGTGCCATTACCGCCGAAGTTGTAGAAGCGCGTGCCGCTGGGGCCGGGCGGGCTGCTGGTGCCGTAGTTGCCGAACACCTGCGCCTGCACGTACTGCTGACTGCTCTGATCGCTGCCATCAAACCACGGCGTGCCTTGTTCGTCCATGATGCCGAACGACGTGTCGTTGAACGGACCGGTCGTCTGGCCGTTGAAGCCGCCGCGCTTCGTGCCCACGGTGCCCGTGTCATACACGCCACCGGGAATCGCTTGCCAGGTCCACCCACCGGGCAGGGTCGTGTTGGTCGGCTGCGCAATCGCGGTGCCAGCGGCAACCACGAGCGCACCGGCGGCCAGGCCGCACAGGTTCGTCTTCATCTCTGTTGTCTCCTTCTCTCCACGAGCTCTCGCCCGCGTGCGGGGAGCATACCACGACGCGGCTCTGCGTCTAGAGCAGCCGGCTTGAATTACCGGTGGTTTTGCGCATGCAGCCCTGCCACACCCATGAGCAAACCGAACGAGACCCACAGAATCCATGGCCAAGATGTGTGTGTACCACACACAACTCGGACACGACGATCACACATGCGAGCAAGGCGACTGTGATGGCGGGTTGCACTTGCGTGTCTGGGCGACGCGACCCGGAACAAGAAAAAACGTCCGCGCATAGCACGCGGACGTTCGCAAAGCTGTTGTTCAACCATCGCACAGCACGCGATGAAACTCAGAACGGAATGTCATCCGGATTCATCTCTTCCGCCTGCTGCCGCGGAGCCGCCGGGCGCGGGTTGTTCGCGGCGCGAGCCGGCGCCCGTGATGGCGTCTGCACGTAGCCGCCTTCTTCGCCGCCACCACCACCACCGCCGCCGCCACCACCCTTGCTGTCGATGAACTGGAAGGCTTCGACGACAACCTTCATCTTGCTGCGCTTCTGGCCGCTTTCCTTGTCGTCCCACTGGTCCAGCTTCAGGCGACCCTCCACATACACAGGGCGACCCTTCGCCAGGTACTTGTGCATGATCTCGGCGGTCTTGCCCCAGGCTTCGCAGTCAACCCAGGTCACTTCTTCACGCTTCTCGCCGTCCGCCGACGTCCACGAGCGATTGATCGCCAGCCCGATTTGCGCGATCGACTGGCCGCTGGGCAGGCTGCGCAACTCGATATCGCGCGTGATGTTGCCCATGAGCATGACTTTGTTCAGATTCGGCATGACGGATCCTCCGTGTGCCCGGCGGGAGTTGCGATATGCCTGCGAATTCAACTCGAAATCGCACGCGAGGCATGGGCCTGGGCGACGGTCGCCACAGGGAAAACCAAGCCCGGGAACCAGCCGGGGCCATGCGAAGCGTACCACAACGCGCGGGTCTGTGCAAGGCGGTTTGTTGTGAAAATGTCAGGGTGATCATTCCGGCGTGGCCCATTCGCATCACTACCATGCATCATGTCTAGCTTCAATCCCGCGCCTGATCCGGTTCCGCCCTTCAACGCCAATGCGCCGCACCAGCAACGTCCCAAGCTGCGGCCGGTACGCGTTTTTCCGGCGGAAATTCAGGGCAACACCCTCATGGGCATCGCCGACGCCCGGCAGATCTCGCCCAAGGTCGTGGTGACTCACCCCGCGGCGCAGTTTGTGCTGCCCGTCATGGATGGCCAGCACGGCCTCGACGACATCGTCAAGTCCGCCGGTCGCGGACTGACGCTCGACATCCTCAAGCAGCTCATCGCCCAGCTCGACGACGCTGGCCTGCTCGTCGGCCCCACGGCCGATGCCCTCATGGCCAAGGTTCGCGCCGAGTTTGATTCGCAGGACGTGCTGCCTCCGGGCGGCACCGCTCAGGTCGCCGACGCACTTGCGATGCAAGCCGCCGGCAGCCAGGAAGCCTTCAACGCGATGCCCGTCGAAGAGCGCGATGCGCTGGGTGCCAAAAAGCTCGCCGAGATGTTGGACGAGTGGATGAACATGGCCCTCAAGGATGTCCCCAACCCCGCGCTGGACACGCTGCCCAAGGCGATCGTCGCGCCGCACCTTGATTACCCGCGCGGCTGGATCAACTACGGCAGCGTCTACGGGCGCATGCGCGTGGTCGACCGTCCCGACCGTGTGGTCGTGCTGGGCACCAACCACTTCGGTGAATCTACGGGCGTCTGCGGCTGCGACAAGGGCTACGAGAGCCCGCTGGGCACCTGCGAGCTCGACAAGGATCTCGTCGACACGCTGCGCCGCAAACTGGGCGATGACAGCGCCACCAAGCTCTTCGCCAACCGCTTCGACCACGAGCGCGAGCACTCCATCGAACTGCAAGTGCCGTGGATTCAGCATGTCTTCGGTCGCGACGGCAACGGCAAGTTCCCGCGCATCTTCGGCGTGCTGGTGCATGACCCGGTCGTCAACAACGGCGAAAGCTACGACGGTAACGGCCTGGCTTTCGAGACCTTCGTCACAGCCCTGCGCGAGACCATCGCCACACTGCCCGGCAAGACGCTCATCGTCAGCAGTGCCGACATGAGCCACGTCGGCCCCGCCTTCGGCGACAACGTGCAGCTTGCGGGCGAAGGCGAAGAAGTCGCCCAGAACCGCAACAACGTCTTCCGCAGTGACCGCGATATGATCAACATGATCGTCGCCGGCAAGCCCGATGAACTGGTCGCCGCCATGAGCTGGCAGGGCAACCCCACCCGCTGGTGCAGCGTCGGCAACATCGTCGCGACGATGAAGATCGTGAACCCCGAGAAGATCGAACTGCTGAACTTCAGCGGCGCAATGGACGAACAGGGTCAAGCCCTGGTGACCAGCGCGGCGATGGTCATGGTGTGATCCACACCGCTCGTACGTCATCGCTCCACAACGCTCCTGCAACACAAGAACCCGCGAGATTGCGCGTGGGTTCTTTCTTTTTGCCCTGCCTCACCCATCGCCGCATCAGGCTCACTCTCATTCTCTGATCCGGCGGCAACCGCACTCTTGGAAACGCGAGCACGACACGATTTCTCCGATGTGGTAATGTGTGCACATGGCGACCGCGCGCGCATGGCATCGCAAACTCCGCTACCGCGTCGCGATCGCCATCGCAGTAAGCATCGCACTCGCCATCGCAGGGGCCGCCTGGTTCTCGCTCTCCTACTGGGGCTATCTCTTTGCACCCCGCGCCATGGACGAACGGATCAATCGCATCGATCGCGTCACGGCGTACGCCGAAGTGTCGCTTGGCGACGATGGCCAGCTTGTTGCGTATGAAGGCTACACGCCACCACCCGTGCTGCCTCGATCATCAGATCCAAGCTACCTGCGCGAACCCTACTACCTGCCCAAAGTCCGGATCGAAGAATCCCTCGAAGCCCGCAGCCTGCTGCATCGCGATCTACCCCGCGTATCCGACGAACGCGTCCGCCCGGTTCCGCAGCTCATGAGAGAAGCAGGCGTCGCAGTCCCAGACTCGCCGGGCTACGACCACCTGCTCACCGGTCGCACGATGGCGACCTTCATCGAAGCGACAACAACCGATGACGAACAACTGCTCATCGTGATCTACAGCGGCGGCGAAGTGTCGAACGATCATCTACCCCACTACGAACTGGTCTTTGATCGCTCCGTCACACCCATGCGACTGCTGTCCTCTCGCCAGTGGTACTTCGATGTCGCGGGCATCGAAGGCATGACGTTCGAGCGTGTTGCGGTCGCGTTCACCATCCTCTCACAACTCATCACACTTCCAATCATCACTGTCGTCGTGATCGTGCGTCGATTCACTGCCGCTGCGCACATGCGGGCCGGCAAGTGCCCCAAGTGCAAGCATGACTTGCTGGGTGATTTTCAAAGCGGCTGCACCGAGTGCGGCTGGCGAAGAGAGACGGACGCCAACGAACCCGCTGACCCGGCGTACTACGCCGCCCATCGCACGCTGCTCCGACGCGTCATGCGACCGCGCAGCGTGTTCACCGCGACACTCGTGCTCCTGGCAAGCGCCGCATGCTGGTGGGCCCACTCACTCCCGGGCGGCATCCCGCTGCTCACCGTTGGGCTGCCACGTGTGCTCGTCGTCGCTCTATCCATCATCGTCATCAAACTCGCGCTGGGGTTCTTCCGCCCCCGGCCTCACATGAGCACGCGAGCACGCGCATGGCTCATCATCCTGATCTGCATCGGCGGCGGAACGCTTGCAGTCCTGCCCTCGCGTCTGCCTCTTCACATACGGTTTCGCCTCAGCGAGTCAGCACTGAACGAACGAGCCGCTCGCGCAGCTCTCGTGCCCGGCACCGTGGGTCTGTACCGCATCCGGCGCGTAAGTCCGACAACCGACTCTGCCGGCACAATCGTCTGGCTGGGCACACCGGATGTCGGGCAAACCGAACGCCCCGCACTCGTGTACTTCCGTCACAAGCCCAACACCTCCCTGCAGTACGTACGCGGGATGGACCTGCGACCCCTGCGCGGCAACTGGTATCTGTTCGAGTACCGATAGCCAACCGAACACCGCGAGCTCCATCGCACTCGACCGCGATCCCGCCTCCGCCTATCATCTCGACCCACCCGGTTGCGGCTTTTCTCGCGTGTTGCGGGCAAAGGCTGCTAACTCAACGAACGATCGGCTCCTCCCGTCCTGTTGGACGGCCAAGCAGCCGGGCCGAATCGTTGGAGGACAGCGTCATGGCGAAGAACGTCTCCCTTTTGCTCATCGAAAACGTCGAAAACGTCGGCATCGTCGGCGATGTTGTCAACGTGCGCGTTGGCTACGCCCGCAACTTCCTGCTGCCCCGCAGCCTGGCCACCAAGCCCAGCGACGAACTCGTCAAGCAACTCGCCAGCAAGCGCGCCGATGCTGAGAAGCTCGTCGCCGCCCAGCGCAAGGACCGCGAGGCCATGAGCGAGAAGCTCAAGGGCGTCGAAGTCGACATCATCCGTTCGTGCAACGACATGGGCATCCTCTACGGCGCCGTCACCCAGCAGGACATCGCTGCGGCGCTGGTCGCCAAGGGCTTCAAGGTCACCGGCCGCGATGTGCGCATGAGCCAGACCATCAAGCGCATCGAGAACGCCGATGTGCACGTCAAGCTCGCCAAGGACCTCGACGCGGTCGTCAAGGTCCACGTCAAGCCCGATCGCGAACTGCCCAAGGATGTGGGCGGCGCGTCCGCTTCCGATGCTCCCGCCGAACAAGGCGCGGGCGGCGGCGAAGGCAAGGGCAAGCGCCGTGACGCGCTCAGCATGGCTCTCGAAGCGGCCAACAAGCCCGCTGAGAAGGGTGGCTGGGGCACCGACAAGAAGGTTGCTGCGGAAGCCGCTGCGGAAGCCAAGGCCGACAAGCCCAAGAAGGCTGACAAGGCCGCCAAGGCTGAAGGCGATGCTCCCAAGGCCGAGAAAGCTGAGAAGCCTGCCAAGGGTGAGAAGAAGAAGTAAGGCACACACGCTCCAATAAGAAAACCGGTCGCAATTGCGGCCGGTTTTTTCATGGGCGGAGAATGCTGCGAGTGGCGATCCGGATCGTCATGAGCATGGACCACCTGCGAGCACCGTGAAGAATGTGATCACATCCTGATCTTCGGGGAAGACAGCGTTGTTGTTGAAGTCGATGTCGTTGCATGTCGTGCACTCAGCGCCCGAAAGCACACTGAAGAAGTCAATGACATCTTGATCCTCGGGGTAGACAGCGTTGTTGTTGAAGTCGATGCAGTCGCATTGGCCGATGGTGACCAGCGCGGGCTGTGACGTCGCCGAGGCACAGGCGTTGGTGACGATGCAGCGATATCGCGAAGCGACGAACGCGGGCGGCAGCGTTTCGCCCGGCTTCGCGGCGATGGTCATGCTGCGGGTATCGGTGTCGCGGCGGGTGAAGCGGGGTGCGTTCACGTCGGCGAGATCGATGTACGTGCCGGAATTGACCGGGCTTTCGATCTGCCATTGGAACGTTGCGGGCAGCGAGCCCAGCCAGCCCATCGTGAGCGTGACAGACCCTTGCGGACAGACCTCGGCGCTTTGCGGTTGCGAGATGATGATGGGCGCGGAGCCGAGGAACAGTTGTACGTCATCGGTGGTTGTGCTGCCGCAGGCGTTGGTAATGACGCAGTCGTAACTGCCGACGTCGCTGGCGTGCGTGTTGGTGAATGTGAGCGTGCTGCTGAAGACGCCGCTCACGAGCGTGCCGGCGGCGTTCACGCCGTTGTTGAGGTTCACGCCGTTTTTTCGCCAGCGATATGTCGCGCCGGTGGTGTCGGCGAGTTCGACGCGTAGACGCGAAGTGCCGCCAAGACATGCGGGCGCGTCGGCGACTGGCGCAGCCAGTCGCGGCTGACCAGGCATGCGGAATGTTTCAATGCCGTCGAAGTTGTACGAGAGCCAGGTGGTTGCGCCGCTTGTGGCAGCGTGTTGTGCTGCGTCAGCCGTTCGCAGTTTTTGCGGCAGCAGAATTGGGTTCGACGGATCGGCGATGTCGATCACGTCGGCGAGAGCTTCGTCGTAATACGAAATGATCAGGTGACTGCCTGCGACGCTGAGTTCAGCGAGCCTGGTGGGCACGTTGAATGCAGCAACCTGCACCAAAGACGCGGGATTGCTCGCATCGAAGATGCGAACGCGTGCGGTTGATTGCAGCACGATGAGATAGTCGTCGTACGTCACCACGTCCTCGAAACTCTCGCCGGCGGGCGGCAGGAGCGTGGACGCGACGAACGGAGCGGTCGGGTCGCTCACATCAATGCACCTGATGGGATCGTCCGGAAAATAGTCCCACCCGAATGCGCCGGACTTGCCGACGGCGAGGAAGTAAGTGAAGAGGTCGACTTCCACGGATCCGGGCGAAAATGGATCGGCGGGGTTGCTGACGTCGAAGACCGTGAGGCGATCGCCCAGCACATAGACGAATGAGCCATACCCGGCGATGTCAGATGCGAAGTCGGGAGCGACAAGTGTCGCGCTCGCCACCGGCGAGGTGAGTGACGCAAGGTTGTAGAAGTTGACTTCGTCCGAGTCGAGCGTCGCGACGGCATCACCAGCGATCACCACGCCATCGAGAAGGTCCGAATCCAGAGCGAGCGTTGAGAGGATGGAGGGAGCCTCGGGGGTGGTGACGTCGTAGACGGCAAGTGTGTCGTTCTCGACGACAACGAGGTGATCGCTGATGATGCCCAACGCTTCCGGGCCATAGATGGGTGACACGTCCGTCCGTACGAGCGTGTGCGGGCCGGAAAGTGATGCCTGGTACGTTCGTAGAAGCTGGCTCGCTCCGATGAAGACCTTGCCCGCGTTGTCAGCCGCAACTGCGTTTACGAGGAAGCTGGGAAATGAACTCAGTGGCACGGGCGCGGCGAAGTTGGCGAGCGAGAGTGCATCAAGCTCACCCAGCGCATTGGTGTAGAAGACAGCGAGCGTGCCACCGATCTGTCCGAACTCGACCAGATTGGTGCGAGACAGGATACCCGGCACGAACCAAGCCGATGCCGTCGTCAGATTGTTGGGATTGCTGGCATCAACGAATACGAGTCCGGCCACGGCATCGCGCAACGCGACCCGGCCCGGACGCAGATCCATGCCATCGATGTGAACACCTGTTGCGAGCGTGTCGCGCAGCACGGGTGAGCCGATGTTGGCGAAGTCAACCGCGTACAACTCATTGACGTTGCTGACATATGCGATGTCGTTGCGGGACTCGATCTGCGTGAAGGACGTGCCAGCGGGTGCGTACGTCGTGGCCGGGCCCGGCGCCGAGGGCGTGGTCACGTCGTGCACGCGCAGTGTGCCGTTCCACGTGATGAACAACTTGTTGTTGGAGACAGAGAGGTCGGTGGCGAAACCGCCCGCGATGCTGTGAACGCCGACGGCCGCGGCAGGATTGGTGACGTCGATGATTTGCACGCCGCGATCGCCCAAGGCGACGTAAACGAAGTTGCCGTCGCTGTCGATGGCTTCCGGCCGGCCATCGAGCAGAAAGATGCCCAGATCAATCGGCGCGGCGGGATTACTCACATCGCGAATGCCCAGCCAGTTAGGTCGGGCCAAGTAGAGGCGGTTGCCGTCAACATGGAGGAGCGACAGTTCGCCACCATCATGTCGGAGGAGCGCGGGCGGCAAGCACTGCCCGAAAACCTCCGAAGCGTTGCAGGCCAAGCACGAACTCATTACGAACACAGCGATCCGACGCAAGCTCTCCACGCGCATGTGACACCTCCGCGATGCGTGGCAAACGCCTGACTGGGTGTTGTATTGCATTACCCACAGCAAAATGCGGCACGTACCTGCGATCTGGCCCCGCATCGCCCTGACAATGACATTGCATGCGAGATTGATGCCTTCAGTGCTAAACGCGATTGGTCGTCCTTCGACACGCCAAGTCCCAATCGGGTCGACCGCTCACGAGCGAGCATCTCCCAGCCCGTCCTCGCGCTCCGCTTTGGGCGGCGCTGTCACATCGTCGTCCATCGCCACGCGCATCGCGGGCGTATCCAAGTCGTCAAACTGCCCTGCCTTCGCCGCCCACGCAAACGCAGCGACAAACGCGCCCGCGATCAGAATGGCCAGAGGCAACACGATAAAGAGCACGCTCATGTCGCCGCTCCCTTCCGCACCCCAAAGGTGCTTGCCCGCACTGCGATGGCAAGAACGCTGAGGCTTGCCATGGGCATGATGATCGCCGCCAACAGCGGCGAAATGTGTCCCGTGATACACAGCGCCGCCGCAACGATGTTGTACAGCACGCTGGCGATGATGCACAGATGAATGGCCCGCATGGTGCGACGCGCCCCTTCCAGCAGGTGCGCAACATCACGCAGTCCGCCGCGAGCCAGAAAGATGTCCGCCGCCGCCAGGCTCGCCTCCGCACCGCCCTTGACCGCGATGCCCACATGCGCCGCCGCCAACGCAGGCGCATCGTTCACACCATCGCCCACCATCACCGTCGCGTGCTTGTCTCCCATGCGCTGCGCACTGTCACGCACCGCCGCAAGCTTGTCCTCGGGCGTCGCCCCTCCCGTCACGTCCCGGTGGCTCAGCCCCAGCGCCGCACCCACACGCTGCACGATGCTCGTCTCATCACCCGAAAGGACCCGCACACGCCAGCCATCCTTGCGCACATGAGAGACAATCGCGCCGCTTTCCTCTCGCAGTGCATCGCCTAGCCCCAGCACCGCGACCACAAACCCGTCAACCTCCACAAGCACCGCCGACAACCCCAGCCGCGCCGCCTCCGCCCGTGCGTCGAGCATTCCATCCGCGTACTTCACACCCTGCTCGCGCGCATCCACGCTACTCGGCGAAGCCACCCGCACCAGCCGCCCTCGGACATATCCCTCAATCCCCTTACCCGTCACCTCGCGCACGTGCGAAGCCTGCGGAATCTCCGCACCGTCAAGCCGGCCTGACAGCCCTTCCCTGACCGCCCGCGCCACATGGTGGCTGCTCTCTCGCTCGATCGCCGCCACCATGGGCATGACACTTTCATCACCCCACCACTTCACCAATCGCGTCGCCCCGTACGTCAGCGTGCCTGTCTTGTCCAAGAAAATCTCGCCGCGCTGCGCCAGCCGCTGCAGTGCTTCCGCGTTCTTGATCAGCACGCCCTCGCGCGCCGCGCGACCCATCGCCATCGTCATCACCAGCGGCGTCGCCAGCCCCAGCCCGCACGGACACGTGACAACCAGCAGCGCCACCGCGTTCTCCACCGCCTTCGTCGGATCAATCCGCCACCACAGCGCGACGGTGATCGCGCCAACCACCAACATCACCGCGATGAACGCACCCGCCAGACGATCCGTCAACTGAATGATCGGCGCCCGCGACCGCGCACCTTCCTCCACCAGCCGCATCAACCGACCCACGCGCGTCGCCTCGCCCGTGCCACGCACCATCACGCGCAACACGCCCGACAGATTCACCGTGCCCGCGTGCACCGCATCCCCCGTCTCCACCGCAACCGCTCGCGACTCACCAGTCAGCAGCGACTTATCAATCGTCGACACGCCGCTCACGATCACACCATCCACCGGCACACAGTCGCCCGCGCGCACCTCCACAATGTCACTCTCGCGGATCGTCTCAATCGGCACATCTCGCACCGCGTTGTCATCGCCCACCTTCCGCGCCACACTGGGCGTCAGCGTAAACAGCAGCTCCACACTGTCCGCCGCCGCCCGCTGCTGACGCCGCTGAATGAACCGCCCCACCAGCAGAAAGAAAATCAGCACGGCGATGGAATCAAAATACAGGTCGCCCGTGCCGCGAATCGTGTTGATCACACCCCACAACACACCCGCCGCCAGTCCCGCCGCAATCGGAATATCCAGATGCAGCGTGCGCATGCGAATCGCCGCCATCGCCCCGCGCAGGAACACCCGCCCGGGCCACAACAGGCTGATGACACTCAGCCCCATGCTCACCCAGCGGAACATCTGCACATGGCCAGCGTCCATCGTGTCAAATAGCCCCGCATACAACGCCACAAATATCAGCATCACATTGCTGCCGATAGCCCCCGCAATCGCCAGCTCCATCAACGCCTTGCGATCCTCCGCCTGCCGCACCTGCCGCGCCTTCACACCTCGCGCCGGATGCGGCGGATACCCCAGCGTCTCCAGCACGCCCGCAACATGCGACAGCTTCGCGACCCGCGTATCCCACGTCACCGTCAATGTCGCCCGACGGAAGTCCAGCGTCGCGCTGAGCACGCCCTTCACCAGTTGCGGCAGCCTCTCCACCAGCCACACACACGCCGCGCAGTGCACATTCTGCAGAAACAACTCACACCGCAGCACGCCCTGCTCCACCACCGTCGCGTACAGCCCGTGGAACGTCGCATCGTCATACTCGCTGTAGCGCCGGCCCGATCGCTGCACGGGCCCGTTGCTCGCTCGAGCCTCCTCGCGCAGCGCGTAGTAGCGATCCAGCCCGCACCCATGAATCACCTCATACGCACTGCGACAACCCTCACAGCAGAACTGGTGCGCCGCACGCTCATCAATCAATCCCGACGGAACTGGCAGTGCGCAGTGCGCACAATCGTGCCCGTGCCTGTTCACTAACGCGCCATCGCCCCCGCCATCACGTGAACGCAGATCAGTCGTGCGATCAGACTTACTTGCCATGGCACACCGGCCTTTCACCCTGCTGCAGCGCAGAGAGTTGCTGCATCGCCCCGTTCAATCCTGCTTCATCCGCAGGCAGTTCCGCCCGCATCGCCTGAGCATGCACAAGCGCCTGCGTGGGCATCGCCACGCGACCCAGCACCGCAAACATCCCGAATGCCAGCAGCAGCGCCATCGTCAGCACAGGCAGGCGCGCCTTGAGCGGCCCCGCCAACGCGCTCGCACCCGCCCCCACCGCCACCAGCACGGGCAACGTGCCCAGCCAGAACACCGCCATCACCAGCATGCCCCCCAGCGCATCACCCGTGCCCGCCGCCACAAACACAAACGCATACAGCCAGCCGCACGGCAGCAGCGTCGTCAGCAGCCCCGTCGCCAGAGCCCGCGACACCGCAGGCCACCCCGCTATGCGCCGGTGCGACGCCACCAGCGCCCGCTGCATGACACTCGGCACCGGAACTCGCGGAACCCGCACGCCCGCATGCCGCAACAGCGCAATCGTCGCGAAGATGATCATGCACGCACCCGCGAATGCCAGTGCACTCCGCTGCACACCCACAATCGCGCCGCCCATGTCCATCACGCTCCCCACAGCCCCCGCAGCCGCGCCCAGCGTCATGTACGTCAGCAATCTTCCGATGTTGTACGCCAGGTGCAGCTGCACCCGCTGCCCGCGCGTCTGTCGCTCGCCTACCACCGCAAACGCGACGAACGCCCCGCACATGCCGGCGCAATGCGTGCTGCCCAGCAGACTGGTGACGAAGACCGCGCTGACAAGCGACCAGATCACGTGTCATTCCCTCCCCAAGACCTTCGCCGGTGCCGCATCACGAAACCACACATCGCGCTCCACCCGCGCCTCATGCGCATCGCCGCCGCGCGATACCGACACATCCATGACCCACGTCCCCTCACGCAGTGGCTCAAACGCGCACATCGCCACGCCATCACCGTCAGTCAGCACAACGGCCGTCGCCTTCGCTTCCTTGGGCCAGCCTCCCTGAAACGCACTGACACGCACGCGGGCGTCCGTCACCGGCTTGCCGTCACGATCCTTCACGCGCACCTGCAGCAGGCCATCGCCACTCGTCGCGTGAGTCACATCGCAGCTCACACTCCACCCCAGTTGTACCTGCTTCTCCAGCCTGGCCTTGTGTTCGTCCCACTTCAGCGCCTTCTGGTCGTAACCCTTCTCCACCACATAGCCGCCACCCGCCCGCGACACCGCGACTGTCAGGCCCACGATGCCCACGTTCGCGCCCAGAATCCCCACGATAATGCCCGGCCACAGAATCGATGCTTTCACTTGTCACCTTCCTTCTCATCCGAATGCTCAGTCTTGTGCTTCGTCGCTTTGCCGCTGTCCATCACGGGCAACCCGGGAGATGGGTCCTTCTCATCGCGCGATCGATCAACGCCCTTCACCCGGTGATCGCGCGACGGACCCATCAGGCGGTACGTGACTTCCCGCATGTAGCCGTCGCTGGCTTTCACCCGCACGCTCGCGTTGTACGTCCCGTTGCTGAACGCATCAGGCTGCGCCACGATGATGCCGCTCACCTGCCGCAGTTCACCCGGCTTGAGCGTGATGTTCTGATCTTCGATCCGCACCTGCGCGATGCCATCGGTGCTCGCCACGCTGTACATCACATCGCTTTCCGTGCGATTGATCAGCTTGAACTTCACGGGGTTGGCGATCTCGCCGCCGGGCAGCGTGTAAAACGGCGCACCCGTGCCGCGCAGCACCGCAATATACGACGGTGCCTGATTCATCAGCACGCCGATGAAGATCACGCCCAGCACGATCATGATGATGGGGTACAGCAGCACACGCGCCCGCAGCAGCCTGATCACGGTGTCGCACGCATCGATGCATTGCGCGCAGTTGATGCACTCCATCTGCAAGCCGTTTCGAATGTCAATCCCCGTCGGACACGTCGTCACGCACATCTTGCAGTCAACACAGTCGGCCGTGCGTGCATCCTGCATCGCCAGCACCGGCAGCGACACATCGCTCGTGCCCGCCGTCTTCTTGACACCCCGCGGCTCACCGCGTTTGCGATCATAACTGATGATCTTCGACTGCCGATCGATCATCACGCTCTGCATGCGTCCATAGGGGCACACGACAAGACAGATCTGCTCGCGAAAAAAACTGAAGTCCAGCATCATCAGCGCCGTCACCACCACCATCACGATGAATGGCATCGGGTGCTGCAGAGGCGACTGCGTCACCCACACTTGCAGCTTCTCCACACCCACGAAGTACGCCAGAAACGTGTGCGCCAGATAGCACGAGATGACGAAGTACACCGCGTACTTGATCAGCATGCCAAAGCCCGACTGCTGCAGCCAGCCCTGCACGCCCTTGGTCTTCTTGGGACGCCCCGGTGCCCCTTCAAAGAAGCGTTCGATGGGCCGATACACGAATTCCATGTACACCGTCTGCGGACAGCCCCACCCGCACCACACACGTCCCCACAGTGCAGTGATCCAGAACACACCAAGTGCGATCATCATGCACAACAGGCTCAGCAGCAGCGTGTCCGTGGGCAGAAACGTCTTCCCGAAGAACGTGAACTTCCGCGTTGTCAGATCAATCAGCATCAGCGGCTTGCCGTTCATGGTGATGTACGGAATCGCCGTGAACAGCAGAATGAGCGCATACGCCACGACGCGGCGTGCATGCCAGAACCTTCCCTCAGACAGCCGCGGCTTGAGCCACTTGCGCGAGCCGTCAGCGTTCAGCGTCGTCAGCCCGCCGCCTTGCAGGTGAGGCATCTCCTCAGGCTTTGCCTCCGCCATCGCCGCCGTTGAGACGTTCAACGACGTGACATGCTCATTGCTGACTTGTCCTGCGACCTGTGACATGTTTGCGTCCTCCTTCATGAACGCTTTCGAGGCAATCGGCAGGCACGTCGTTCCCAACGCACCCACCGAGAAGGACCGTTGCCCCCGTCTCACTCATCACACGCCGCGCGATCGGTCCGTCACCACGCGTCGCGATTGCACACTCACTTGCCCGCCACCGGGAACGCCTCGATCACATCCCCTTCCGGCCCGCGCGGCGCTGCAGGCGTCGTGCCTCGCAGCGATGCGACATACGCACTGATCAGCACGCGCTCGTTCTGACTCAGTCGGTTCTCCCACGGCGGCATCGCGCCGTTGTTGGCGCCCTTCGTGATGACGGTGTAGATGTCCTCGAGCTTCTTGACACTCTTGTAGTTGTCATCCGTCAGATTCACGCCGTTGACGCCGCCGCCGTCCTTCGCGTGGCACGCCGCGCAATTGCCTTCAAACATGCCCTTGGCGACCTGCATCATCTTCGGGTCAAGCTGCATCTTGTGAATGTCAGCCTGCACCGGCTGCAGCGACATTGTGCCAAACAGCTTCTTCGTCTCGACATTCTGCTTGCGAGTCCACTGCTCCTCAATCGTCCAGCTCATCGGGCTGATGTGGAAGAACGCCACGTAGAACACGCTGAACACCACCGTCGCGATGAAGATCGCATGCCACCAGCCCGGCGTGGGGTTGTCATACTCGCGAATGCCGTCGTACTCGTGGTCAAGCAGCGATGCTCGCTTGCGCTTGATGATCTCGTACTCGCCACTCTCGTCGATCTCTTCATCGCGAGACTTCTCGTTGATGTCGTTGGGGACTGAAGTCACAGTTCACCTCCGCTGCCCGTCGTGCTGTTGCGTGTGTTGATGGCGCCGGCCTCTTCAAGGGGCAGCAGCGCCGCCTCGCTCTGATCCCGTTTGCTGCTCTTCGAGAACGTGCGCACACCGATCATCAGAAACGCCAGGATGAACAGCACGAGACCGGCGATGGGCCAGAATGTCAGCCCCGCTGAACTCATCAGGTCAGTAAGGCTCATTCCGCATCTCCTTCCGGCTTGGGCATGCTCACGCCACTGGTCGCTCCGCCCGTGACGACCTTGTCTCTCTTGGCGGCTTCCGCATCCTGCAGCACGTGGTCAAAGCCCTCATACGGATTCCAGTCCGCAGGCTTGTTCAGGTCCGTGCCGATGCGCTGCATGTACGCCACCAGCGCGATGACCTTCTTGTTGCCCATGTCGCCATAGCCGCCTTGCGACTCCAGCTCCCTCGCGATCTTCTCCGCCTGTGCCTTCGCCAGCGCCTCGCCATGCTCAACGGCCTTGCCATACGGCACGCCAAGCATCGCATGCGCCTTCACCTTCGTCTGTGCCAGCGAAAAATCCAGTTCGTCGCGCAGCAGGTGCGAGTAACTTGGCATGATCGACTGCGGAATCAATTGCCGCGGATTCTCGAAGTGGCGCACGTGCCAGTCGTGGCTGCGCAGACCGCCTTCTCGCGCCAGGTCCGGACCGATGCGCCGGCTGCCCCACTGGAACGGATGGTCATACACCGACTCGCCAGGCTTGCTGAACTCGCCGTACCGCTTCGTCTCCGCCCAGATCGGACGGATCATCTGGCTGTGGCAGTTGTAGCAACCCTCGGCGATATAGACGTCACGCCCGACAAGTTCCAGAGGCGTGTACGGCTTCACGCTCGCGATCGTCGGCACGTTGCTCTTGATGAGGAACGTGGGGACCATCTCAAACAGACTCGCCGCCACCACCGCCAGCAGCGTCATGATGGTGAACTTGATGGGCTTGCGTTCCCACACCCGGTGCCACCAGCCCTGCACGAAGACGTCCGCGTTGCGCCCGACTTCCAGGTTGCCCTCGCCGATCCGGCTCGGCGCGGGAGCGCCGTCGTCATACACGGGTGAGAGCGCAGGCGCGGACATGACCGGCTCCTCGTACGTCGCGGGACGAGAGCGCCATGTCATGTATAGATTGAGACCAGCCATCACCACGCCCGCCAGATACAGCGTGCCGCCGATGGCGCGAATCCAGTAGAACGGAACGATCGCGTTCACCGTGTCAACAAAGTCCTTGTATTGCAACTCGCCGACTTCATCAAACGCTCGCCACATGAAGCCTTGCGTCAGCCCGCTGCCGTACATCGCCAAGATGTAGAGCACCATACCGATCGTGCCCACCCAGAAGTGCCACGCCATCAGCTTCTCGCTCCACAGCTTGGTCTGAAAGAGCCGAGGCAGCAGCCAGTACATCATGCCGAACGTCAGGAACCCGTTCCAGCCCAAGGCCCCGCCGTGCACGTGACCGATGGTCCAGTCGCCGTAGTGCGTCAAGGCGTTGATGCTCTTGATGCTCATCATCGGACCTTCAAACGTCGCCATGCCGTAGAAGGTCACGGCGATCACGAAGAACTTCAGAATCGGATCCTTCGTCACTTTGTGCCAGGCGCCGCGCAGCGTCAGCAGCCCGTTGATCATGCCGCCCCAGCTGGGCATCCACAACATGATGCTGAACACCATCCCCAGCGTGCTCGCCCATGCGGGCAGGCTCGTGTAGTGCAGGTGGTGAGGACCAGCCCAGATGTACATGAACACCAGGCTCCAGAAGTGCACGATTGACAGCCGGTACGAATACACGGGCCGCTCGGCGGCCTTCGGCATGAAGTAGTACATCAGCCCCAGGAACGGCGTCGTCAGGAAGAACGCCACCGCGTTGTGCCCGTACCACCACTGCATGAAGGCGTCCTGCACACCCGCGTACACCGGCCAGCTCTTCACGAAGCCTTCCTTCGTGGGCACGCCGCCGCTCATCAACTGCGCCAGCGCATAGGGCAGGCTCAGGTTGTTGAAGACGTGCAGCACCGTCACCGTCACCAGCGACGCGATGTAGAACCACAGCGCGACATACATGTGCCGCTCACGACGCTTCACCAGCGTCATGATGAAATTGGTCCCGAAGAAGCCCAGCCACACCACGGCGATCGCCAGGTCGATGGGCCATTCCAGTTCCGCGTATTCCTTGCCTTGCGTGATGCCCAGAGGAAGCGTCAGCGCCGCCGCGACGATGATCCCCTGCCAGCCCCAGAAGTGCAGCTTGCTTAACTTGTCACTCCACATCCGCGCCTTGCACAGGCGCTGCGTGCTGTAGTACACGCCCGTGAAAATGGCATTGCCCGCGAACGCGAAGATCACCGCGTTGGTGTGCAGCGGGCGAAGCCGCCCGAAACTGATCCACTCAATCTCATACAGAAAGCGCAGCCACGCAAACGGCTGCGATCCGCTCGCCGTGGTGTAACTGCCGATATACGGCGCACCCAGCTGAATCGCGAGAATCAGCCCGACAAGCATGCCCACAAACCCCCACACGACCGTCGCCGTGAGGAACATCCGCACGATCTTGTCGTCGTACGTAAAGGTCTCCATGGGCCCGGTTTCCCGAGTCGCATGCCCGCTTGCACTACCCATCCGGCACCTCCGCGTGAATGGCAGAGCGGGTACTTGAAGCCGCTCTCGCCGTTTCCGCCCTGATCGACACCCTTCCGAGCCGACATCAGACAAACGGATGTGTTGATCCAATGCTATTGTGTCGGCAAAGGATCTGCTTGTCAACAATAAAAGGGATAATTTTGTCACAATGTCAGGTTGACACCCGACGAGGGCTTTCGCCGGCGATTACCTGCGAGAATTCCAAGAATCTGCTGAAATCTTCTGGAATATTGGACAGGAAAGTCCGAACTTCACTATACTTACGTCGCGTATCCGGACTTGTACGTCCCGCATACGCTCTCACGTGGATTGCGGGCGGGTTGGAGGGTTTTATGCTCAGTCAAGCCAGCGGATACGCCGCCAGCGCCTTGGGGTACGTCGCCAACTGCGATAGCAAGTCCGTGCTCGTCAAGGACATCGCCGAGGCGACAACCATCCCCGCGCCCTATCTCGCCAAAATCGTGCAGATCTTGAGCAAGCGCGGCATCGTCCGCACCCAGCGCGGCATCGGCGGCGGCGTTGTCCTCGCACGCGAAGCCAAGGAAATCACCTTGCATGATGTGTGCGTCGCTCTTGACGACCCAGCGGTCCTGAACCGCTGCATGCTGGGTACCGCCATTTGCAGCGACGAACGCGCCTGCCCGTGCCACGCTTTCTGGAAGGTCAATCGGGGTGATTTCCAGGATTTCCTCCGCAAGACCACCGTCGCCGATATGGCTGACTTTGAAAAGCGCGCGAAGGAGACCGGCAAGGGCCGGACGATCTGGCCGGCGGCTCAGGCTGCGTCGTGATTGCGCGTCGGACTGTTTTTCAATGAAATTCGTCGTGATTTCCGTGCTGACGGCGCTCGAACGGTGAGGCGATCTCGTAGGAACAGGCGTGAGCGCGGTCGCGCGGGCGCGTGAACTGCGAGCACATCGGGAGGAATCTCCATGGCTCGTCTGCCTGCACCGGTCATTGTCATTCCGGGGATCACCGCCACCTACTTGCGCGATGAGTACAACCTGCCACCCGAAGCCGTGTGGACAGTCATCAAGAAGGACTTTGCGCGGATCACGCTGCACCCCGATGACCTGCGGTACGAGGCGACCGAACCGGCGCGGGTGATGCCAGATCAGATCTACGAGATCGCGTACGGCGAACTGGTCAAGGAACTGCGGTACAACCTGGCAGTCGCGCCTGATGTGCCGGTCCCGGTTTACCTGTTTGGGTATGACTGGCGACAGCCGCTTGCGCAGACCCAGCGGCGGCTGGCGGACTTTGTGCGTGAAGTCATCGACCGCACGCACCTGCTTCACCATTACGCGAAGAACGAATGGGCCGCTGATCCACGCGTGAATCTGGTGGGTCACTCGATGGGTGGATTGATCGCGGCGGGCTACATCAACCAAGCCGGCGCGGAGGCGAAAGTCGAGAAGGTCGTTTCGCTGGCGAGCCCGTTCCGCGGCTCGTTTGAGGCGGTGCTCAAGATCACCACGGGCACCGCGGCTATTGGTGGACTCGAACCGGCATCACGCGAACGCGAAGCTGCGCGACTGACGCCTGCGCTGTATCACCTGCTGCCCGAATTCAAGAACGCGCTGCACGTTGATTCCGGTCTGGCGGACTCACTCTTCAAGCCCGAAGCGTGGCAAGCCAGCGTGCTCGCCACGGTCACGCATTTCATCAAGACTTACGGGCTGCCGGACGCCACGACGGCGAAGAACCGCCCCACCGCAGCTGAACGTGCGGCGAAGGTCTTTCGGAGCATTCTGGATGAAGCCAAGGCGCATCGCTCCGCCATCGAGCGACTCAACCTGGAGCGGGCGGGCCTCAGCAAGACCGACTGGCTGTGCGTCGCCGGCGCCGATGCGAAGACGCGCGTCTCGCTGCACATCCGCTCGGATCGCGGCAAGCCCGTCTTCGACCTTGATTCCGAAGATCGGCGCAATCACTGGGAAGACGCCGATGTGACCAAGCGTGTCCAGACGGGCGACGGCACGGTGCCTCTGGAAGGCGCGATGCCCGGCTTTCTGGGGCGCGAGAACGTGGTGTGCGTGACGCCTGATGATTACGGCTACTGGGAAGTGCAAGACCGCATGGTCACGAGCGTTGCGGGGTTCCACGGGATTCTCCCAAACATGGACATGCTGCACCGGCTGATCGTGCGGTTCTTCACGGGGCGGACTGACAAGAACAAGAACACATGGGGCCGACCCATGCCGGGCGTTTCGCCGAATGAGTGGCAGCCGGCCATTGAACTCAAGTGCAAGACTTGAGGGTTCTCCCGCTCGCCAGACCGCGTCTTGCGGCAGATACTTCGACATGAAGCATCTCGTCTGCGGCTCGTACATTCTGACGCTGCTCACCCTTGCCGGCTGCAACGCCGACCGCACGAGCAGCGCTGGCGGGCGTGAAGCGCCCGGCGTCACTCGCGCGCCCGTTGTTCTGGGCGCCCTGGTGACGCTGGATGGTGATGTGAGCGAGTGGCCCGCGGGCGTGATGCTCGCCAGCGACGAGCACCACACGTACGTGCGCTTCCAGCCGACGGGGGAACCGTACACGCTGCAGTCGGCGGGCAAGACGACGTCGATCTTGTTTGATGTGGACAACAACGCAGCGACCGGGATGCGGCCTGAAGGCGGCTCGGCTGCGGTTGGCGGGCTCGGGGTCGATGTTGAAGTCGCATTCAGTTGGCCTCGCACGGACAACGCCACTGGCAAGCGCAGCGCCGGGCGCGGTGTGGTGATGTTCACGTATGACGCGACGGGCAATCGCCAGCCTGTGGCGCGTGAGGACTGGGACTTTGCGGCGGCGCCGACGTACGCGAGCAACTGGTATGAGGCGCGCATCAGCCGCACGCCGGCCGGGCCGCTCGTCATTCCGCAGCAGGGCCTGCTGAGCAGCGGCATGTTCGCGGGCGCGGTGGTGACGCGCGATCTGGAAGGGAAAATCACCAGCAGCGGCGATGTTTTCAAGGGCAAATTGCCTGATCACTGCATCGACGGGGCACGGCGCAGCAACATGCGCGTTCCCGCGAAGGCGGAAGGTACGTATCGCGTGGTGAGTTACAACGTGCTGCGGAGCGCGCCGGAGGCCAAGCCTGACGTGTACTCGCGCATCTTCAAGGCACTCGACGCGGATGTGTATCTGCTGCAAGAGTGGGAATACAGCAGCAACGAGGCGCTGGCGGCGTGGTTCACGAAGAACGTGGGCGGCACGTGGTACGCCGCGGGCCTGCCCGGCACAGTGCGTGACAACCGCGGTGTGGCGGTGGTGAGCAAGTTTCCGACGGAACTGGTGACGCCTTACCTGCAGGTCCACCCCGAAGGCCAGCGCGAACCCAGCAACGTGCGCTTTGCGGGCGTGCGGGTGGACACGCCCGGGGCGGACATCATCGCCAGCAGCGTGCACCTGAAGAGCGCGGGCAGCAACGGCAGCCCCGAGGACATTCGGCGCATCGCGGAAGCGAGGGCGATTGTGGAGGCGCTCGACAAGCTCGACAACGAGGCGGGCACCATCACGATCATCGGCGGGGACTACAACCTGGTGGGATCGCGCACGCCGCTGGATGTGCTGATGACCAAGACGGATGTGGACGGCAGCGACAAGGCGATTGCCGATGCCATGACACTGGGTGATCGCACGTACACAACCTGGGCCGAAGCGGGCAACCTGTTTGGTCCGGGCCGGCTGGACTGGCTGGTGTACAGCGACAGCACCGCGAAGGCGACCCGATCGTTTGTGCTGGACTCGGCGCGCCTGACCGACGACAGCCTGCAGCGGGCGGGCCTGGAGCTGACGGACACGGCGGAAGCGAGCGACCACCTGCCTGTGGTCGTCGACCTGCTTCGCACTCGCTGAGTCAGCGTGAAACTGCCTGTAACCGTCCTTCGCCTGCCACCGAACAAGCCATCATGAAGCGTCGCGTCTTCATCATGCTCGCGCTTGCGGCCGGATTGGCCGGCTGGCTTGCCGCCCGTGCGACAAGTACGCGACACGCCGATATCGACGCTGCTCGCGAGCTCCGGTATGACAGCTCCGCATCCGTCGCGCCTACGCCCGGTGCCGTGCCGTCAGCAGTTGTGTCTCGCCAGGCGCCCTTGCTCGCACTCAAGCAGCCGCACGCGTTGTCGGCAGCGCCTGTTTCACCTGCGTGGACGCCCGCCCCTGACGAGTTTGCCGAAGGTCTGGTTCAGCATCCCGTTTCAGTCTCGAAAGCCCGGCCGGGCGTCGTGAAGCTCGACGTGCAGTCGTCCGCGCGGGCTGTGCAGCCGCAGCCTGAGCCCCAGTTCGTGGTCGAGATGAGTTTTGACTCGACGCGCTCCACCGTGACGTTCCAATTCGCGTTGAAACCCGCCGACATCGACCGCAACGGCGCGGTCAATACCGAAGACCTGCGCGAACTCATCACCGCCATCGAGCAAGGCGACTCCACGGCAGACGTCAACGGCGATGGCATCGTCGATGGCAGTGACATCGCCGACCTGCTCACCCAGATAGGTGAAGAAGATCGGGCCGAGCCGGGCTGACCCCTGCTCGTCGAGCAAGCACGATCGAAAACCAAACAAGTCGCGGCACCCTCGGGAGGCTCGCGCTTTGCCCCTCCTCCTCCCAGCGCCTATATTTCTCCCCGCGGCCTTTGGGAAGAACCCGAAGGCCGCTTGTCACCTATGAACTGTCTTGCGTCGCGATGCCGATGGTGGTTGGGTCGCGACGGTGGAAAAGCGAACGCCCGTTTGAAAGTGAGTTGAGTCATGGCGAAGAAGAAGTCGATGGCCCGTGAATTCGTGTGGCTGCAGTGCAGCGAAACGGGTGACCTGAACTACCGCTCGTCCGTCAACACCAAGGGCGGCATGCCCGAAGGTCTCAAGGACGGCCTGAGCAAGTACAGCCCCCGCCTGCGCAAGCACACCATCCACAAGGTCAAGCGCAAGTAAGCGACCAGCCCAGGCAAACTGGCCCAAACGCCATTTCGCTTGCGGCTACCCAGACATTTGGACATTTGGTCATTTGGCCATTTAGCAATTTGGCCATTTTGAAACGCCGGTAGCTCAATTGGCAGAGCAGCGGATTCCAAATCCGCAGGTTGCGGGTTCGATTCCCTCCCGGCGTGCTTGACGGTTGTGTGCGTTCTTCAGCTTCTTTGCTTTGTGCATGGGCTGTTTTCGTGCTCGAACCTGCGACTTTCGGCATCTGAGTGTTGCTACACGCGGATGCAGACGTGGTTGAACCAGTATGGCCGAGCAGACACTGACAGTTCGTGATGCCTCGGGCGGCGGCCAGCCTCCCTCGACTCCCGCTTCGCGTGATGCAAGCGGTGAAGGTGGCTTTGGCATTTACAAGTGGGGTCGCGGCTACTGGGTGCGCGTGCTCACGGCGATCACGTTGGCCATGCTCTTTCTGGCTGGTGCGGGCTGGGCGTGGAAGAACCTCGCCACCGTGAGCCTGCCTGCCAAGGGCTACCGGGCTGAGATCGTGGTGCCGGCTGGCGCGGCGATCGCACCGGGCACGGCGGCCACCTTTGTGAACGTGCTGGACGGCAAGGATTTCCCGGTTGGCTCGGGCGTTGTTGAGAGCATCAACCCCTCACCCGACGGCAAGCGCGCAACCCTCACCGTCGGCCAGTTCCAAGCCGGTGACGGCGTGATGCGTGACGCCAAGCGCGTTGACATCGGCGCGGGCGACACCCCGGTGAAGGCCAACATTCAGCGCGAGAACAACGCTCTGACCAAGATTCCGGTTTTCAGCCCGACGTATCTGCAGGGCGGCGTGGCCGGGGCCATGATGCTGGTGGGCCTCATTGCCATCTACACCTACGTGGGCCGCAAGCCTTCGTCGGTTGATTTCCTCATCGCCACCGACGAGGAGATGCGGAAGGTCAACTGGTCCACACGCAAGACGATCACCAACTCGACGCTGGTGGTCATCAGTGCCACGTTCCTGATCGCCGGGTTCATCTTCGTGTGGGACACCATTCTGAAGAAAGCCCTGATGGACTGGATTGTGGCGTGGTGAGGGCGGGATAGGGGAAGTCAGGACGCTGGCCTGTGCGGCAGCGGAATCAGAGTCTGAGTATTCGGGTCTGAGTATTCGGCCCTGAGCATTCGGGTCTGCGAAACACGGTCTGACGTGTCGTTTGTCAGGCAGTTCGGTTGGTTTTTTCCCGGCGCTGGGCGTGTGTTGTTCGCGTTCTTTCGCGAGCAGACAACACGTTCAACGCCGGTTATCACAAGGTTTTTGACCCATTTGGGTTTGTCCCACTGGGTTTGTTCGACGCACAGCCGCGTCAAATGAGGTTCGTCATGAGCGAGAAGCAGTACCAGGAAGATCAAGCACCCGTCAAGGGCGAATCCGTCATTACCGGCAAGATCGCCGCCGATGACGTCCTCACGCAGCCGGGCATGAACTGGTTCGTGCTCCGCGTGGCGAGCAACAAGGAAAGCAGCGTGCAGGCCACCCTGCTCCGCAAGGTGCAGATCGAAGGCATGACGCACCTGGTGGGCCGCATTCTGGTGCCCACCGAAAAGACCAAGAGCGTCAAGAACGGCAAGCAGAAGATCACTGAGAGCAAGCTCTACCCGGGCTATGTGTTCGTTGAAATGAAGCTCGAGCCCGACGGCCGCATCCCGCAGGACGTCTTCTTCCTGATCAAGGAAACGACGGGCGTGGGCGACTTTGTCGGCACCGCCGGCCGCCCCACCGCCATGAAGGAGCACGAGATCGAGAAGATGCTCCGCGACAGCCGCAAGCCCGAAGACGAGCCGGTCATCAAGCTCAGCTTCAGCAAGGGCGAGCACGTCATCATCAAGGAAGGCGCGTTCGCGACCTACGAAGGCACCGTCGACGAGATGTTCCCCGAGAAGGGCATCATCCGCGTGCTGGTCACGATCTTCGGCCGCCAGGCTCCCATCGATATCGAAGAGTGGGCAGTGGGCAAGCCGGATCAGCAGTGAGGGCGGGGAACAGAGAACAGAGAACAGGAAACAGAGAACGGAGAGCAGGAAGCAGCAGCTGACCGCTCTCCGTTTTTTCATGGGCGGCGTGAACGCGCCGGCGGGTTGTCCTGTTCTCCGTTCTCCGTTCTCCGTTCTCCGCTCTCCGCTCTCCGTTCTCCGTTCTCCGTTCTCCGCTCTCCGCTCTCCGCTCTCCGCTCTCCGCTCTCCGTTCTCCGCTCTCCGTTCTCCGTTCTCCGCTCTCCGTTCCCCGTACCCTCCCCGCCATGATCACCCGCATCCGCGGCCATCTTGAATCCGTCCTGGGCACGCGGGCCATCGTCGTGCCTGCGGGCGAGGCGTTCGCCTACGAAGTGCTCGTCCCCGCCTTTGTGGGCCTCGCACTCGCGACCAAGTCAGGTCAAACGATCACGCTGCACACGCTGCAGTACTTTGAAGGCCAGAACCAAGGCTCATCGTTCATCCCGCGCCTCATCGGCTTCGAGAACGAATCGCAGCGCGACTTCTTCGAACTCTTCACCACCGTCAACGGCATCGGCAACCGCAAGGCTCTTCGCGCCCTGGTCCACAAGCCCGGCGTCATCGCGCGAGCCATCGCCGAGAAGGACGCGAAGCTGCTCTCCACGCTGCCCGAAATCGGCAAGCGCATGGCCGAACGCGTCATCGCCGAACTGGATGGCAAGGTCGATGCCTTCCTCACGCCGGGCGACACCAGCAACGGCACAAGCGAGCGAGGCCTGGCAGCCCCGCGCATCGAAATCAAGCGCGTGCAAACCGCCTTCACCGGCCCCGCCGAAGACGCCGTACTGGCCTTGATCGCTCTGGGCCAGACCCGCGGTGAAGCGGAGACCAGCGTGGCCACTGCGCTCGCCCGCGCCGACAAGCAAGGCCGCACGCTCACGGCGGCGGACAAGATTGTCGAAGCGGTCTTTGGCGGGTGAGGCGCAAGACAGGGGCACAGGTAAGCCGCACGGCGCACGAAAGACAGCACTCATGCACGGCCTTGCACGCTGCTCTCGCGTGGGACGGCATGTCAACGCCCTTTGCTGTGGCATGAGCGGTTCATGCGGCTCGCCCACGCCGCAAGGCCACACACATCGGGCCTGCAGCGTCAAGCCAGACCGCGCTACAAGTATGACCACCCACCCGAGTGGCAATTGCACAGATATAAGTTTGCATTGCTGCATACTGCAAAACTAATTAGCGGATATAATTGTCTGTCAAGCATCGCGCAACAAGTATTCGCTCGTTGCGTGCTGCTTCACTGGGTCTGACTGCATGACAACGTCATGCACGCACGATCCGGAAAGGTTCGTGATGCTCACCATCTTGAATCGTTGCGTGCTTGGGCTGCTCACCATACTGCTTCTCCATTGTGCAGCGCCTTCCGCGCTTGCGCAGTGCGAGCCGGATTGGCTCGCCCTCGCCAGCCAGCCCGGTGTCAACGCTCGCGTCCTCGCCGTCGCTCCAACGCCCGATGGCGGGCTCATTGCCGGCGGCGACTTCATTTCGGCTGGCGGCAACCCAGCGAACCGTGTTGCTCGATGGGACGGCAAGACATGGTCGCCGCTTGGAATTGGCGTGAACGGCATCTTGACCAAAGTCACTGCCATCGCCGTCGCTCCCAACGGTGATGTCATCGTCGGCGGCCTCTTCGACACCGCAGGCGGCATCCCCGCGAAGAACATCGCCCGCTGGAACGGTACGACTTGGTCAGCATTTGGCAATGGACTCGCCAGCCAGTTCGGCGATGGAGTAACGAGCCTCGCGCTTCTGCCAAACGGTGATCTCATCGCAGGCGGCTGGTTTACGACACAGGTTGGTGCTGCGGCCAATCACATCGCGCGATGGAACGGCTCGACATGGTCGCCACTTGGTTCCGGCACCGAGCAACCAGTCCTCGCTCTGCTCGCGTTACCAAACAACGATGTCATCGCAGGCGGTTACTTTCGCTTCGCGAACGGCGGACACGTCAACCACATCGCCCGATGGAACGGCACATCATGGTCAAGCATGAATGGCGGCTTTGATGCCGAAGTGCTTTCCCTCGCCCTCCATCCCAACGGCGACATCATCGCGGGCGGATACTTCTCAACCGCAAGCACCGGTACGGTCAACCAGATCGCGCGTTGGAACGGCACGTCTTGGGTTGCATTTGGACCTGGCATGTTCAGCACCGGCCTGGGCGAACCCGCGCCGGTCAACGCCGTCGTCGTTCTCCCAGAAAGCGGCGACATCATCGCTGCCGGACGATTTACAACCGCAGGTGGTTCGCCCGCCAACCGCATCGCTCGCTGGAACGGTTCAACGTGGACGCCCCTCAGCACCGGCACCGACAACACCATCTTCGCACTCGCGCTGCTCAACAACAGCAACCGCGATCTGGTCGCAGGCGGCTTCTTCTCAACCGCAGGATTCGCCACCGCCAACCACATCGCGCGCTGGAACGGCTCTGCATGGTCGAGCCTCAGTTCGGAACTCAACAACACAGTCAGCACCATCGTCGCATTGCCCGACAGCAACTACATCGTCGGCGGCAGCTTCACCACCGCGGGCGGCGTCGCGGTCAATCACATCGCACGCTGGACAGGTTCCGCGTGGGCGGCGCTTGGCTCGGGTCTTGACACGGCGCCCAGCACGTTGCTCAACATGCCCAACGGCGACATCATCGCCGCGGGCGGCTTCACCACCGCAGGCGGCATCACGGCCAATCGCATCGCACGCTGGAACGGCGCGACATGGAGCACGCTGGGTGACGGACTCAACGGAACCGTCTTCGCGCTCGCGAAGCAGATCGGCTCGACAGACATCTACGCGGGCGGTTCGTTCAGCATGGCAGGCGGCATCGCGGCCAATCGCATCGCGCGCTGGAACGGCTCCACATGGTCCAGCGTCGGCACGGGCATGAACGCGACCGTCACCTCGCTTGCCGCAGTCGCAAATGGCGAGATCGTCGCCGGCGGTGACTTCACGATCGCCGGTGGCGCAGCCGCCAATCACATCGCACGCTGGAACGGCGCACACTGGTCGCCGCTTGGCAGCGGCACCGACGGCCCCGTCTACACGCTCGCCATCACGCCCTTCAGCAACCTCGTCGTTGGCGGGCTCTTCTCAACCGCCGATGACATTCCCGTGTACAACATCGCGCGATTCAACGGCTCCTCATGGAGCGCGTACGGATCCGGCATCGGCAGCCTCGTGACGGCCTCGGCCATCTTGAGCAATGGCGACATCGTGGTCGGCGGCCTCATGCCCGCAGGGCTCACACGATGGAACGGCTCGGCGTGGACATCACTGGGCACAGGCGTCGGCGGCGATGTCTACACGCTCGCGGCACTGCCCAACGGCGATCTCGCCGCCGGAGGCGCGTTCCTCACCGCCGGCGGCCAGGCATCGCGGTACTTCGGCGTCTGGGGCCTGCCGCCCGCATGCCGCTGCGACCCCATCGACTTCAACGGCAACGGCGTCTTCCCCGAAGATCAGGACATCATCGACTTCCTGCTCGTCCTCGCAGGCGGCCCGTGCAGCCCCGGCAACATCTGCAACGACATCGACTTCAACAACAACACCGTCTACCCCGAAGACCAGGACGTGCTCGACTTCTTCACCGTGCTTGCCGGCGGCCAATGCCCGTAACCGCTCCTTGTAGACGACACCCGACCCTCTCCGTCACAACCGCCGGCTATGCCCAACAGGCTGCAGAAAACGCACGATCCTGATGGCAAAGCCATCACGGTGAAGAGCCGGGGGTGAAGCGGAGCGACACCCCCGGGAGAGCAAACACGACACGAGTGCACCGCACAGCGGTGCGGGTGTGCCAGGCAGTTCACACACCTTCCTGAACGAACACGGCCCGTGCCACGGGCTGCTGGCTTTGCAACTGCCCGTGCGGCTTGCAGGTACTCGCCCTTGCTGCGCGCCCGTGCTTTTCAGGGATGGAGGTGCCGGAGGAAGGGGTCTTGCAGACGGCGTGTCAACGCCCCTTCCTCTGGCATGTGGAGCGCACGATCGCGAGCGTGACGGGCAGGGCAGGCAGCACGGCAGGTGGCACCCTGTCAGCGGATGCGCGAGCTGACCGCCGGGTCAGGTACACTCATACACGTCGCCTGCCGCTGGCACGAGCCGAGAAGCAAAGCCGCGTATCGTGCGCGGCGGACCAGATTGCGAAGGCGATGTTTGAGAGGTGAGCGATGGGCTTGGATTCGGCGGTCATTTTGCATGTCACCTCGAAGTCGCTGGAATCGATTGAGCGATATCTGGCGAGCTTGATTGCCGTCGTCGCTACAGATTGCACACCGCGCGTTGCGTGCTACGCGCTGCCTGGTGCCGACATGGAAGTTGATCTCGATACGAATCAATCGTCGCGAGAGTGGGCAGCGGTCGCGATTGCGAAGGCGTTGGAGTACCCGTCAATCTGGCGTTTTCATATGTCGGTTGTGCGAGGGACTGAAGTGACCGTCAGCGTCGAAATCACGAAGTCCGACCCACCGAGCACCTCGACGCCTGAGGTGATTTGCCATATCTATTTTGATTTTCACCGGCAGTCTCCGCGCTTGGCTGGTACTCGTCTGCCTGACCCGAGTCACGAGGTGCTCTTCGCGTACTCCACGCTTGAAGCGGATGCTGCCGATGGTTTGTGGTGTTCCCGCGTGACATGGGACGCTGACTGGTGAATTTGGGCAAGGCGGCTGGCACGTCTTTCACGCTCCATTCTGTGCGTGCCACAGCCCGCTGGCTTTGCAGCTGCCCATGTGCCTTGCGTGTCCTTGCCCATCTTGTCCGCCCGCGATTCTCAGGGATGGAGGTGCCGGAGGAAGGGCTTCCCTTCCTCTGGCATCTGGATCACGCAAACATAAGCACGCACCAATCGCGCACACGCCCGCACTCAAGCCGCCTCGCGCATCAACTTCTCGTCCGCGCGTCGCACCTGTCCATTCCCCAGCTTCACCTTCAGCAACTCACTCACCGGCCCCACGCCCCCCGCCCCGCCACCGACTCGCGTCCCGCGCACGGCCTGCACCGTGTACGTCACTTCGCCCACACCCGCAGGCAATGTCTCATCCACAAACCTTCGCTGACCAACGATGCCCAGCGTCGTGAAACCACTTTCGCCCGGCAACTGCCGCGACACGATGTACATCGTCCCGCGCACGTTGCGCGGCTGAGGGCACTGCCACGAAAGCACCAACCCGCCCTCGCTGCTGCCCGCGTTGGCGAGCTGGGCCGCAAGTTGCGTGGGCCGCTGCGGCGCAGGCGCGGGCTTCCCAAACGCCCGCGGCGGCACCAGTGCCAACTGATACACCTGCGGGTTGCCCGTCGCCTCCGCTTCGCGCCGCACGTCCGCCACGGCGTTCACCATCGCCTTGCGCAACTGCGCAAACGTGCTGTTCACGCGCAGCGTGGCCGCCTCGGCCCGAGCCCGCGCCTCCGCCGCCTCGCGCTCGTGCTCGGCCAAGAGCGCCGTGAGCGCGGTGAACTCCTCGACTTGGCTCGGCGACAACCCCACGGCCGCCTGATGGGCCGCAAACGCCTCCACATGGGCCCTGCACCACACCAGCACCTGCTCGCGACTGTCATAGGGAATCGTGCTCATAGGTACAAACACGCATCGACCCCCAACAACGCCCACTTGCGACACACCACCAACATTCCGCGACCAACCAAGACGATTCGTGCCCCGTTCGGCGAAATCCGTCGCCCGTTCACGAAAAAACGCGCACCTTCCGCCGATTTTGGCGCACAAGTCCCGACGCCCCGCACACGGTCCGTGCCCAACGGCGCACCGTCCGCGACAAACGGTGCGCCGAACACGCCGCCCCGTGCACCGTCCACGCCGCACGGCGCACTGTGGACGACAAACGGTGCGCCAATCACGACAACCCGTGCGCCGATTGCGGCAAACGCCGCTGAAAACGCCGGGCGTGCAGATGTGATGTGCAAGGTGCAGACCACGAGACAGGAACTCGCGAGGTCGTCGGCGATGACGCAGCGGGCAGTCGCGGAGCGGGAGGCGGCGTCTCAACCGAATCGTCCGTCGCTCATGCCAGAGGAAGGGCTGGCCGCCCTTCCTCCGGCACCTCCATCCGGCTCACTTCCTCAGCCATTCCCTTACGGAAACGACTTCTTCATTTGTCGACGCCGTGGCCCGTCTTGATCGTAGTTCGTCGAGCCGGTCAACCCCTTCACCCGGCAGCGACAGCTTTTGGTAGAAGTCAACATATTCATTGCCAAGGTACTTCTCGCCATTTCTGGCGACTTCAATGATCGCCACGCGACTCCATGTGATCTTGCCGTCCGCGTATCCGAGCTCCCACGGAACCCACCGCGATTCCAGCGCGTTGTTTGTCGCAAGCAGCAGGAGCATTTGACAGTTACATATTCGTGTACGCAGCGTTGATGCTGTTTTGGCGGATACGACAGCAGGTAACTCCCCGTCCTGCCAATCAACATAGACACTGATCCCCTGACCTTCGAGAATAGTTGACACTAATCTCACAAGATCTTTGTCTTTGCTGCTATGAGACAGAAAAACCGTACGAGTTGCGCTAGATCGCGTGGCAGTAGACCCGAGTGTCCAAAACGGCATCCGATTTGCTGCACTTCGAAGCTCTGACTCAAGGATTACCGGCATGACTGCCTCCCAACGAGAACCACGCAAAGACAACGATGCCGAGAAAGAGCGCGGCGTAGAAAAGCCCTACTGACTTGGAAAACAGTGCGTCCCAAACGACTTTGATCCGATTTGACCGCTCGTGCGTCGGCGACAACTTCATCAGAAACATCTGGTTCGCCGGAATTCCCTGAGCGTTTAGCTTACTGAGAAGATCGCTGTAGACCTGCCGGTAGTCACGTTCGAGCGACAGGTAGTATGCGTCCATAAATGCGAGAACAACGGTGATCGCCGCTGCGAAGAAAATCGCTGGCAAATGCTGGTTCTCACCCTCCACGGCGAGAACGACGGGAACCATCGCGGCACTTAACGCCTTGATGGTCGTGCTTGAAGCGGCCATGCGGCCGATGACGCCTTGGACAAACCCCAGATAAGCATGGGTTGCCGCGTCAGACCGCCGAAAAAACTGTGGGTCTTTGTTCGTCGGATCAGGTTCCATCTGC
>VYMG01000124.1_pt1 | contig 35117 bp, 30 predicted proteins | sample 5115261 | NCBI WGS metagenome assembly VYMG01 (sample SAMN12291781, study PRJNA351875) | freshwater metagenome | isolation source: freshwater lake | place: USA: Michigan, Wintergreen Lake | collected 2013-08-08
GGACCACCCGCCGCCCACTTCCGGTGCATCGGCCGACGGGTTCTTCTACAGCCTGATCCACAAGACCTGACACGACCCACCCCATGCGCAGCGCGGCACGCACGACTGGCAGTCAGCGCCCCCGCGCCGAGGGGGTCGCGCGCCGTTGGCTGTCCACCCTGCTCGCCATGCTCATGGCCTGGTCGGTCGGCTGGGCCCCGATGGCCGCGGTGGCCGCCGGCCCGGAACTGGCCGCCTTCGCGGTGCAGCGCAGCGAAGACGGCGTCAGCATCGACTACACCGTCAACTTCGACCTGCCGCGTGGCGCCGAGGAGGCGCTGAACAAGGCCGTGCCGCTGTACTTCGTCGCCGAGGCCGAGGTCTTCCGCGACCGCTGGTACTGGCGCGACAAGCGCATCGCCAGCGCGTCGCGCGTGTGGCGCATCGTCTACCAGCCGCTCACCGCCAACTACCGCGTCACCTTCGGCGGACTCAGCCAGAGCTACCCCAACCGGGCGGAGGCCTTCGCGGTGATCCGCCGGGGCGCCAACTGGAAGGTGGCCGAAGCCGCGCAGATCGAGGACGGCTCGCGCCACTACGTCGAGTTCAGCTTCCGGCTCGACACCTCGCTGCTGCCGCGGCCGATGCAGATCGGCATCGCCACGCAGCCCGACTGGGTGCTGTCCGTCGAGCGCACGCAGCGCTTCGACTGAACCTCTCCGGCACTCGAGCCGCGTCATGACGAAGGCAAAACGCTGGGCCTGGATCGTCGCCCTGGTGGCGGGCACCGGCGCGGGCCTGGTGCTGGCCTTCCTGCTCTCGGTGGCCACCAACAGCCCGGCGCTGTACGAGCGCCACTACGTGTGGCTGTTCTGGGTGAACGTCACCGTGGCGGCGCTGCTGCTGCTGGTGGTGGGCATCGCCTCGGTGCGGCTGGTGATCCGCGTTCGGCGGCGCAAGTTCGGCAGCCGGCTGCTGCTCAAGCTCGCGGCGATCTTCGCGCTGGTCGGCGTGGTGCCGGGCGTGCTCATCTACACCGTGAGCTACCAGTTCGTCTCGCGCAGCATCGAGAGCTGGTTCGACGTGAAAGTGGAGAGCGCTCTCGACGCCGGCCTCAACCTCGGCCGCGGCACGCTCGATGCGCTGGTCAACGAGCTCGCGCAGCGCACGCGGGTGGCGGCCGAGAAGCTCGCCGAGAGCGGTGCCGGCAGCACGGCCGCCGCGGTGATCGAGGGCCGGTCGGGCAGCGCCACCTCGCTGGCACTGGAGCGCTTGCGCGAGCAGCTCGCGGCGCAGGAGGTGGCGATCGTCAACGCTGCAGGTCAGACCCTGCTGTCGGCCAGCAGCTCGTCGGACCTGATCTCCGACCGGCCGAGCGCGGCCATGCTGCGCCAGGCCCAGGTGCAGCGGGTGGTCGGGCTGCTCGAAGGCCTGGACGAAGACGCCGGCAACGCCGCGCAGGGCCGCATCCGCGTGCTGGCACTGGTGCCGAGTGCGAACTTCGCGCTCACCGAACGCGAGCGATACCTGATGGTGCGCCAGCTGCTGCCGGCCGCGCTGAGTGCCAATGCGCTCGCGGTGCAGACCGCCTACCGCGAGTACCAGCAGCGCGCGCTGGCGCGCGACGGCCTGCGCCGCATGTACATCGGCACGCTGACGCTGGCACTCGTGCTGGCGGTGTTCGGCGCGGTGCTGCTCGCAGCGCTGCTCGGCAACCAGCTCGCCAAGCCGCTGCTGCTGCTGGCCGAGGGCGTCGACCAGGTGGCGCACGGCGACCTCAGCAAGAAGCCGGTGTTCGCCTCCGGCGACGAACTCGGCGGCCTGACGCGATCGTTTGCCGACATGACCGAGCAGCTTTCCGAGGCGCGCTCGCTGGTGCAGCGCAGCGTGCGCCAGGTGGAGGGCGCGCGGGCCAACCTGCAGACCATCCTCGACAACCTCACCGCCGGCGTGATCGTGTTCGACCGCGAGGGCCGCATCGACACCGTGAACCCCGGCGCCACGCGCATCGTCAAGCTGCCGCTGTCGGCCTACCGCGGCCGCCGGCTCGAGGAAGTGCAAGGCCTGGAGGTCTTCGCCAAGGCGGTGTGGCAGCGCTTCGAGCTGCACGCGAGCAGCCCCGAGGCCGGCGAGCGCGACCACTGGCAGGACAGCTTCGAGCTGCAGACCCAGGATGCGCAGGGGCGCGATCGCGACACGCTGACGCTGCTGGTGCGCGGCGCCGCGATGCCGCAAGGCGCGCGCCTGATGGTGTTCGACGACATCACCGAGGTGGTGTCGGCGCAGCGCACCGAGGCCTGGGGCGAGGTGGCGCGGCGCCTGGCGCACGAGATCAAGAATCCGCTGACGCCGATCCAGCTCTCAGCCGAACGGCTGCAGCACAAGCTCGAGGCCAAGCTCGAGGGCCCCGACCAGACCATGCTCGCCAAGTCGGTGGCCACCATCGTCAACCAGGTTCAGGCGATGAAGACGCTGGTCAACGAGTTCCGCGACTATGCGCGCCTGCCCGCCGCGCAGCTCAAGCCGCTCGACCTCAATGCCCTCGTCTCCGAGGTGCTGGGCCTGTACGTGACCGCGCAGGAAGCCGGCCGGCTGCACGCCGAGCTGGGCAGCGCCTTGCCGATGATCGTGGGCGACTCCACGCAGCTGCGCCAGGTGATCCACAACCTCGTGCAGAACGCGCTCGATGCCGTGGCCGAGCGGCCCGACGGCCGCGTGCTGGTGCGCACGGAGGTGGCGCGCACCGAGCAGGGAGAGCTGCGCGCCGTGCGCCTGCAGGTGATCGACAACGGCCACGGTTTCCCGGACAAGGTGCTCAAGCGCGCCTTCGAGCCCTACGTGACCACCAAGAGCAAGGGCACCGGCCTCGGCTTGGCGGTGGTCAAGAAGATCGCCGACGAGCATGGCGCCCGCGTGCGCATCGCGAACCTGGGGGTGGCACGAGAGGCTGCCTCGGGTCACACTGCAGGCCCCCCGGCGGCGACAGGCGCACAAGTTTCGCTATCATTTTCGAAGTTCGCTCCGGCCGATGGCCACCCGGCCGTCGCGGCGGCCACCGAGAGCCGGACGCACTGACCCATCCATGGCGATCATTCTTGTTGTAGACGACGAGCTCGGCATCCGCGCGCTGCTGTCGGAGATCCTGGCCGACGAAGGCCACACCGTCGAGGTGGCCGAGAACGCGGCCGAGGCTCGATCGGTTCGTGAGCGCCTCCGCCCGGATCTCGTTCTGCTCGACATCTGGATGCCCGACGTCGACGGCATCACGCTGCTCAAGGAGTGGGGCGCGACTGGCATGCTCACGATGCCCGTGATCATGATGAGCGGCCACGGCACGATCGACACCGCCGTGGAGGCCACCAAGTTCGGCGCCATCGCCTTCCTCGAGAAGCCGGTGACGCTGCAGAAGCTGCTGCGCGCCGTCGAGCAAGGCCTGGCCAAGCCGAGCGCCGCGGCCAAGCCGGCGACGCCCGTGCACCACCCGCACCACAACCACCACCTCGGCGACATGGCGCTGACGGTCGAGGCGGCCATGACCGGCGGCCAGGGGCTGCCCTCCGCGCCCCTGATGCTCGGCCCGCAGGCCGAGCAGAGCTTCGATCTCGACCGCCCGCTGCGCGAGGCGCGCGACGCGTTCGAGAAGAGCTACTTCGAGTTCCACCTGGCGCAGGAGAACGGCAGCATGACGCGTGTGGCCGAGAAGACCGGCCTGGAGCGCACGCACCTGTACCGCAAGCTCAAGCAGCTGGGCGTGGATCTCTCGCGCAACAAGCGCGGCGGATCGCTCTGATCCGAGCGATCCGGGCGCCCCGCCAGCGTGGTCTATAATCGCCGGCTCACGGCCAAGTAGCTCAGTTGGTAGAGCAGCGGATTGAAAATCCGCGTGTCGGTGGTTCGATTCCGCCCTTGGCCACCAATCGCAAACCCGCATGAAATCTAGGTTTCATGCGGGTTTTGTCGTTCCTGGACGCCGAGCAGATGCGAAATCCATGTGCAATTTCACTGCACATGAGGGGTGAGGCCCGCACGCGGGGTCACCCCCCGTCCTGCCCCTTGCCGACGCCGCGGCGGGAGCGCCTCTAGGCGGCGTGCACGCGATTGCGCAGGTTCGAGAGCTTCGCCTTCATGGCCAGGTCGGAGGCCTGCTCCATCAGCTGCCCGACGGTCACCGTGACGTCCGCCCGCGCGCAGGCGATGCCGACGGTCACGGTGACAACCGGGGCGACCTGCGAACTCAGGTGGGCAATGCGGAGTGCCTCGACCGCCGCGCGCATGCGCTCGGCGGCCGCATGCGCGTCTTCGCGTGTCGTGTGCGGCAACACGACGAGGAGTTCCTCGCCCCCCTTGCGGAACACCAGGTCGCTCTTCCGGGCGACGCTGCGGATGGTCTGTGCCACGCTCCTGAGCACCTGGTCACCCTGGCTGTCGCCGTGGTGATGGTTGTAGTCGCCGAAGTGGTCGATGTCGAGGAAGGCGACGGAGCAGTCGGGCCATTGTCCGTCGGGCCCGCCGCAGGTCGTGCCGAGGATTTGGTCGAGCGCGTGACGGTTGCGGAGGCCTGTCAGCGCATCGAGCTCGACACGCTTGAGCAGTTGCTGGTTGCGCTCCTGCAGGGTGGCCACCGCGGCCGCCAGCGAGCGGCGCGCACCGACGATGCCCGCGGTGTCGTCGTCAAACACTTGGATGCGGTCGCGCCCCGCTTCCTTGGCTGCATACAAGGCCTGGTCCGCCGCGGACAGCGTCTTCTCGATGCCGCCGTTCCCGGCAAGCGACGTGACACCCACGGTGATCGTGACCCGCGGTTCTTGCCCGTCTGCCAGAGCGATCGGCATGCGTGCTGCCTCCAGGCATCGGCTTGCAAGCTCGGCGCCGCGCTCCAGTCCCACTGGCACGAAGGCGACGAACTCGTCACCTCCAAGCCGTGCAATCAGGCTGCTGGACGGCAGCGGCGTCCTGATGCGGTCCGCCAGTGCGCGCAGGACTTCGTCGCCGACCACATGCCCATGCCTGTCGTTGATCAGCTTGAACAGGTCGATGTCGAGGACCATCAGAGTTCCGGACGTACCTGCCGTCCGGGCTCGTTGGAGTTCCTCCATGAAGGCAAGGCGATTGATGAGGCCGGTTAGCAAGTCTCGACGACTCATCAGATCCAGTCGCTCCGCCTCCGTCCACATGTCTTGCCGCCGCTCCGCTCGGCGGAGCAGAAGCCTCAGGAGGCGGCGCTCTAGCATTCGCAACATGCGTTGTTGTGTCCCGGGCGATGGCGGTATGGGTGGATTCTCATTCGGCGCACCGGCGCGAGCTTGCCTGCGTGGTGAACTGAGGCGCCAGCGGACAACTTGTTCACGGATCGTCGCGGGGCCGTCGTGGCGGCGGGGCTTGAGCACAGCAAAACATGCCTTATAAGGCATGAAGCGTCTTCATGCCTGATAAGGCATTTATTGCGATAATGCCTCAGAAGGCATAAAGTGTTCCGGTATGGAATACCTCATCCAGACCCCTGGCCAGCTCTCCAGCCAACTTCGTGCTTTGCGCAGAGCCCAAGGCTTGAGCCAGCTGCAGCTCGGCGCCATGGTGGGCGTCGGGCAGACGCGGATCGCGCGCATCGAGAGCGATCCGACGGCGATCAGCGTGGAGCAGTTCCTCGGCATCCTGAGCGCATTGGGCGTGCAGATGGTGCTGCGCCCCACGGGCGCCGGGGCTGCCGCCTCCAGCGCCGCAGCCGGGAAGCGTCGCCCGACGGAGGAACCCTGGTAGGGGCTCGCCGTGGCCGAACTCCACATCTGGATGAACGGGCGGCCAGTGGGCGTGTGGACCACGCTGCGTACTGGCACGCCCGTGCTGCGCTACCTCGAGGCCTGGGCGCGCGCCGAGGAGGGGCGGGCGCTGTCGCTGTCGTTGCCCTTCACCGCCGAGCTGGAGCACCGCGGTGACGCGGTGACCCACTACTTCGAGAACCTGCTGCCCGACAGCGCCGACATTCGGCGTCGATTGCGGCGGCGCTTCCATGCCCGCTCAGACGAGGCGTTCGATCTGCTCACGGCCATCGGACGCGACTGCGTGGGTGCGGTGCAACTGCTGCCGCCTGGAGTCGAACCTGAGGGCTGGAACCGTGTCGACGCCGAGCCGCTGAAGGACCGCGACGTCGAGAACCTCCTGGGGGCGGTCACGTCGGAGAGCCCGCTCGGCCAGGGTGACGACAACGACTTCCGCATCTCCATTGCCGGCGCCCAGGAGAAGACGGCGCTGTTGCGCATGGGGGGCAAGTGGTACCGCCCGCACGGCGCGACGCCGACGACCCACATCCTCAAGCTGCCGCTGGGCCTGGTCGGCAACATGAGGGCCGACATGACCGACTCGGTCGAGAACGAGTGGCTGTGCGCCCGGATCATGTCGCGGCTTGGCTTCGAGGTCGCTACGACGGAGATGGCGAGCTTCGGTGACACGAAGGCCCTCGTCGTCACGCGCTTCGACCGGCGCTGGCAGGGGGTTGCCGCTGGCGCCGAGACGAAGGCGCGTTTCAAGCCTCCGGAAGGAGCCTGGATTGCGCGCCTGCCGCAGGAGGACTTCTGCCAGGCACTGGGGGTCGCGCCGGATCGCAAGTACCAGTCGGATGGCGGTCCCTCGGTGCAGGACTGCCTGCGTGTCCTCGCCGCGAGCGAGGACGCTGCAGAGGACCGCGCGGTCTTTGCACTGGCGCAAGTCGCGTTCTGGTTGATGGCCGCGACCGATGGGCACGCCAAGAACTTCTCGCTCCGGCACCGGCGGGGAGGCCGCTTCAGCCTGATGCCGCTGTACGACGTGCTGTCGGCCTGGCCGATCATCGGAGACGGCCCGAACCGTATCGCCTACCCGCGAGCCAAGCTGGCGATGGCCGTCCGTGGCGAGAGGAGCCCGCACTACCGGCTGCGCGACATCCAGCCGCGCCACTGGCGGCGCCTTGCGGCGGCCTGCGGCGACGGCGTGTGGGAGCGCATGAGGGTCCTGGTGGGCAGTGTCGACGATGTGCTCGACGCCGTCGGCGGCGAGTTGCCTGCGGGCTTCCCTGAGCGGACCTGGGCGCCCATCGCAGCCGGGATGCGGCGGCATGCGCAGCTGTTCCAGCACGCTGTGGAGGCCGATACCGGGGCTTGAGGGATCGGGTGCGTGGCCTGTTTTCAGGGGCGCCTTGGAGATGTCTACACGCTGTTGAGCGACGCGATGCGCTGCTCACTCAGGACATCAACCCAACAAGGAACCCCATGAATACTTTGGACATGACGCTCGAGACCAGCTTCGGGTGCCCCATGCAACTCTGCTCGACCAGCTTCAGGCCGATGCGCGCAATGAAGGTCGTCGTCCCGAGCGGCGAGAGGATGCTGGACGCGTCGAACGTCGTCGCCATGGCGGCGCCGGCGGCGATGTTGCGGGCCGGCCGGCGCAATGACGGAAGCAACACCCGTCACGGCTGGATGCGCAACGGGAACGAGATGGTCGGCTTGTCGATGGCGTACATCGACCGCCACTTCGCGGTCGCCATCTACGACCTTGGCGAGCAGCAAGCACAAGAGATGGCACGGCTGGCCTTGGCGGAGGACTGCACGCGCTTCATGCTCTGCCACGGTGACGAGGAAGTGCTCGTCACCCCGAGCCTCACTGTGGACTGCCGAATGGCCTACGAGGAAGCGCAGGGCGCGCGTCCTGCGACCTTCGCGAGCTTCATGCGGGCGACCGCCTCGCTGACGCAGTCGTTCACGCTGGCCGAGACCTACTTCGGAATGGGTCTCGACCCGCACCTGCTGAGGTCGGTGAACGTGTCGGTGTGCGTGCCGCAACCCACCGAAGCGACCACGGTGCAGGTCATGGAGGCGAAGGACCTGCGCAGCAAGACCTGCCACTGAGGACAGAAGAGACCTTTCACGGGGCCGTGCGATGCACGGCCCCTTTCTTTCGGCGGCCGGCGGGGATCCGAATAAACAAGATGCCTAGAGGTATTCCCATCACTTCATTTGCGGAAGACGTATGAACCCGTTCGAAAACCAACTCGGAGTACAAATCCTGCTCATCGCTACGCTCAATGTCGAGCTGGAGTGTCTGGTCAGTCATCTTGAAGCTGCACTGCCGCACATCTACAGCGATGAAGAAGAGGCGGCGGACTCGGATGAGGCCCTCGCCATCGAATGCGCGCGCGAAGTGCTGGCCTGGGTCCAGGGCGGAAAGCTTCCCTTCTGGTACGACGTCCACTAAGAACCTTGACCCCAAGAACGGGCCCGCATAAGCGGGCCCGTTTGCTTTGGGCAACGAGAGACCACAAGAGGTTCAGTGACCGAGTAGCACCCGGTAGGCATGCCCGTTCGCCGAGGCCACGGCAGGGCTCTCACGAAGCCCGCGCAGAAGCCGCTCAACGCGGCTGGTGTGGTGGCCATTCATCAGCACGTCTGCGTGCCGCGGGCGCTCCGCCACCACCCGGGCTGACGCCTCGTGGCGGACCCAGCTGGGCACGCGCTGCTGCTGGACGCTCAGTGCGACGGTGTCTTCGCGCGGCGGCTCCACCCACAAGCCTGCCGTCGCGCCGCCGTAAGGCAGCAGAACTCGTGGAGCCACATAGCTCGCGCCTGCGTCCTCTGACCACAGCGACTCGCTGAGCGCATCAGGGAAGCGCTCGCGCCAATGGTCAACGACCTCCATCACGCCGCCGAAGCTGCCCGGGTCGCAGAACTCCCGACGACGAGTGCCCAACGGATCAAACCGGCGGTCCCCGAAGCGCTCGACCAGCGCCTGCTCGAGCTCGTGTCGCAGCACGGGCGTCGTTGAGAGGACGACCCAGACAAACGTTGTTGGGCGCGTCGGGTTGCGACGCGGACCCGCGCAGGGCACGGCCAAGCGGACTCGTCGCTGCACGCCCCGTAGCACGTCGGTCAGGTCCTTCGACTGCACCTGGGTCGCACCGACCTTCAAGGTGGTCCCTGTGGGGCCGGTCGCATAGACGATGTACACCGCGGTCAACCTGTACGGTGGCGTCGCGTAATCATGAGCGAGGGTGTTTGCGTTCCTGTCGAGTAGCAGTGCCATGTGGCCTCCTTGGTGGGTCGATGAACTCAGGGACGACGCCGGGTCTTGGTCCAGGCGTTGAACTTCTGGATGGAGCTGGCTCGCTCGATGTGGCGGTAGGCCTTGGCCACCGTCTCCACTCGGTCCCCGAGGAGGTCGGCGACCGTGCCGTAGTCCTCTGGGTGCTCCATGAGCCAGGCTGTCGCGAGCAGGTGCCTCCAGCCGTGGCCGCGGAAGCCATCACAGCCCGGTATGTAGCGCTCCGTGAGCAGCTGCAGGCGGTCTTCGAGGTTCTCGCAGGGGCGCGTCGGGTCCCAGCGCCAGCGGCCCACGAAGAAGAACAGGGATGTGCGACCTGCGAGGAGCACGTCGCGCCCCTCGCGCATGTACCGGTCCAGGGCGCGGGTGACGCTCTCATCGAGGTCGACACGCAGGCCCTTGGCCATCGTGGTTCCGCCGTTCTTGAAGCGCTCCCCGGAGCACTGCAAGCGCCAGCCCCCTGCGAGCCGAAGCAGGTTTTGATCCGAGCCCGTGCCCACCTCCAGGGCGCACAGCTGGCCGATGCGCATCGGGTTGGCCATCAGCAGCGTCACCAGTGCGATGTCGCGCTGGTGGATGGCACGCAGCACGGGCTGCGTGGCAGCCGGCATGTCCGCCTCCATGCGCTCGAGCATGTCGTGCAGGACCGCAATCGGATTGCCGCTGTCCAGCAGCGGCCGCAGTGCTTCCTCGACATCTCGAGTCGGCTTGGCCGACTGCGCCACCGTGGCCGTGAATGCCTTCAGACGCTCGAAGGTCCTCGCGCAGTGACTCGCCCAGGTCGTGCCATCGGCAAGCAGGTCGGGCGCGGCTTCGGCAAGCCAGGGCGATTGCGTCAGCCAGCCCCCTCGCGGATGCAACAGTGAGTTGACCGTATGGAGGAAGGTGAGAGCCCCTGTGTTGAGCCCGCCAGCCCGCTCGGCACGCCAGTGCGTGAAGGCGACGACTCGCTCGGCGTCGGCGAGCCTCGCCAACGTCTGTGCCTGAGCTTCCGGAAGACCCCCACCGCCACGGCGCCCGTCGAGGTGCAGCCAGCCGAGGTACTGGCGAACCTGCACCCACGCAGCCTGCGCGCTCGGCGACACGCGGCCGTCGCGCAGGGTGCAGCACCAGGCAGGCCGCAGTGGCTTGCTCATGCGTGCCGGCTTCACGCGCCAGTGGGCGCGGCGCTCGCGACGCAGCCGTGGCAACTCGGCGGTCTTGAATTCGAGCAACTGTCGCCACTCGTCCTGGAGCGCCTCGCTGGCCTCAGGTAGGGCGAAGGGGCGCTCAGCGGCACGTGCTCGCACGCGCTTGCGGAAGCGGGTCGCGCCGGGCCGCTCGGCGACCCCATAGCCGTTGGGCAGAGCGGCCCGACTCGGGAGCGCCTGCAGCAGCGTGCCGGGCTTGAGGTCAAGAGCCGCCTCGAGCTCGGGAAGGTGCGCGCGGAGCCGACCGGGCGTGGCGATGCCGCGGCGCCACTGACTGAGCGACAGCGCCCCGATGCCCGAGCGCTCTTCGAGCCAAGCGAGCGAGCAACCGGAGTCGGTGATGGCGCGGTCGAGCAACGTGGCAAACGACGGTGTGCTGCCGGCGTGCCTGGCTGCGATGCGCTGGATATGTCGCAGGTGCGAGCAGCGCGAGCGCATCGTCGACGTTGCCGTACCGCGCTGATGCTCCCAAGCTTGGTATCGCACGAGTGCCGCGGGGAAGCCGTCGAACATCTCGGCCTCGACGAGCTGACTCTCGCTCTTGCCGACAGACTCGATGAAGCGGCGCAGCGCAGTCCGCCGGTTGCGAGTGACCGGCGCGTCGCTGCCCGAAGGGCTGCCGTCGTCGCGCAGCGAGTCGAGCAGGGCGACGTAGGTCAGCGACTGCGGTGCATCGGCGGGCGGCGCCGCGGTGAACAGCTCTTCGGCTGCTTCGGTCGGTTGCAGGTCTCGGTCAAACATGGTTTGCTCCCAAAACCATGTCTAGCCAGATCCGCGGGGCGGTTGTTATTTGCGACGCCCGGCGTAACAACACCTGGGCCGCCGCCCCCGGACAGCGCCTATAGGCGCTGTCCGGGTTGAAGTGCTCCTTCTCGTAGGCGCACTATGGCGTGTTGTTACGGCGGACTCGCGGCGAGCCGTCGGGTGGGTGATGCGGCTCACCCGACGGAAGACAGGGGCCTGCGCGAAGCAGGCCAGGCGCGTCGACCACAGGGCTCGGCAATGGAGCACTCGTTCGCTACACGTAGTCCCTCAACAACGGAGCCAGAACATGCCCCGCACAACTATCCGACTGCCGTACGGCATCGTCGTCGAGCGCCTCACGCACGTCTGCACTCGTCTTTCGAGCGAGTTGCGCCTTCAGTTCGTCGACACCGCTAAGACCTTCGACTCGCACGGCGAGTTGGCGGCGCACGCGATGGAGTCACTCATAGTCGCCCTCGTCGACGAAGGCGTCGAAATGGACTCACCGGCTGCTCAACGTGCTGTCATCGCAGCAGCGGAGGCGGTTGCCGAGTACCTGGTCCGGCTCGACGACTAACCGAATTGCTGCCCCAAGACGAAGGCCCGGCAATGCGCCGGGCCTTTGTGCACTTTGCGTCGGTCCGGCGCATGTGCAGTGAGATGACTGGAGACCCATTCAGTCTACTGACGCAATCATGCTGTCGATCAAGGGCGGCGCTGCCGAGTTCGAGGTCGATGCCACGGCTAGCCGGCCCCCGATCAACATCTTCGACTATGACCCGAAGACTAAGGGTGTGATGCTGAATGCTGATCCGCTCGTCACGGTGTCGGATCACTGTCCGCAAACTGCCAAATTGAAGCCCTGAGCTCCGAAAGTCCACGTCGTCTGAAGATCGCAGTAGGGCAGCGGTCGCGGTCCTTGACCGCCCGCAGGCGAACACGCTGCGTGCCATCAAGCAGTCATTGCACCCGGCCACAGGTGCCATCACAGTAAGCTGGCAGTAGTGGCGCGAAGGGAAGACCATGAAGTGGGTACAGACGACGAGAGTCGACGCGACAAGGGCAGAGGTGTGGAGGCACGCCACCCTGACCGACGCAAGGGCCATTTACCGCTACATGAGGCCGTTTCGCCTCTTCCAGTTGCTGGACGAGCGAAGCCTGACGCTGGCGTCGCCGGATCGATGGGTCGACCCTTTCGAACAGTGGTGGGCCGACCAATTGTTCCGAGCCAACACCCAGTTGAGCGACGTTGTCGCCTTCGGATCCTGCTGGACGACCAAGTGGGGACACGAGCCGTTCTGGAGGCTCCATGTCTGCACTTGCCCTTGCGATCCTTCCGACAGACCTGCGCCTGCGGTGCGGATCAAGTCGCGAGTAGGGTTGCTATTGAGTGCGCTCCAAGCTGAGGTGGCCAGGGCACCCACGAAGGCGTTCCTCGGGATGGTGGACTACTCGAAGGGCCGCAGAGCCCTGTTGGCCGAAGCTGAGCGCGTGCAGATGGAAGAGAAGGCCATCGCGAAGGTTGCGGCCACTGCATTGCACCGCAAGCGGCCGGCCTTCAGCTTTGAGGAAGAAGTTCGCCTCTTGCTTGTCGAGCGAGGGGCCAAGCGGGGTTTGCGCAAATTGACGATCAAGCCGGCCGAGTTGATCGAGCAGATCATGATCGGTCCTGTGACAAGGCGGGACGCTCACTACGTCGACTGGATTGAATCGGAACTAGTCAAGCGTGGTACGTGGACCATCGAGAGATCGCCGCTTTACGACGAACCGCGATAGTGTGTTGCTCCGACCTGCCAAACCGCGCACTCCAAGTCAGCGCGTGAGCGCGACTGGTGATGCCAGAGAACTAGTAGACACCAACAAAGCCAACTAGCGCCGTAGCTGCTCGAACCAATCCCTAAGCCATCGCCACCGGTCGCGCCGGTAACGTTGGAAGTGCGCATCGCGCCGCATCTCCTCTGCATGGCGGCCAGCGAGCACCTGGTCGTCGGTCCAGTCTTCCTGCCATAGGACGCGCCCATTTCTGATGAAGTAGTGGGAGTGGCAAGGCTTCTGCCAGTTGCCGATGGACGGGAACAGTGTCGGGTCTCCGGACCGCTCCTTTGTGAGGTGCCATCCGAGTGGCCCAAGTTGGGTGCGGACCTTCTCGCCGCAACCACAGGCGCACAGATGTGCGGCAGTACGATACTTTTGCGAGGCGTACAGCACCCCCCGCTCTAGCTGCGCGGGCATGCCTTCAACTTCTTCAAGCCTGAAACGGTCAATCTTCATCTGCGCCCAACAGGGAGAGATTGTCGATCGTTAGCAGTAGCTGGTGAGAGGCAGCCGGAGACGCGTAGAACCCACGAATCTGCTTGAATCGCAAAACCGCCAGTGCGGCGTTCAGTGCGTTCACCTCCGCGATCTGAATGTTGGACTTGTAGACATCATCTGCGGGATCGGTCTCTGGGGCAAAGCCCTTCGCGCGTACGGCCTGCCCAATCTCATGCGGAAAGTACGTCGTGCGCACTATCCCGCTGATCGGGCCGGACCTACGGTTGAGACCCATACCCACATCGATAAACGCGATGTTCTTCGCGATCAGCAAGTCGAAGATGCGTTTGCGCGAAGTGCCTTTGTCTACGCAGACAAAGGCGAAGGTGACACCATCCAACTCGGCGGCCGCCGACTCGTCGATGAACAACGGCTTGATCGTGAGTCCGTGTCGGAAGTTCTCGTAGCGCTTCAGGTAGACCTCGGCCTTGGGTCTGCGCAGTTCGCCATCTTCGGCGGCATCCAGTCGACCAGGCGAGCGGAAGGCGTTATGCACGAAAAAGTCGTCCGCGTCGAAGCCGCGGATCTCCCGCACAGGAGTCTTGATCATGAAGTCGAGCACGTAGGAACCGGTCCCACCCAGGCCGATGATGGCGATCACATCGTTCTCAAAGGCCTTGGCAAGGTCGGTGATCTCCGCTCGGCTCGTCAAGGTGTCGCGCAGCTTGAACACCGAGTTCGGCGGCTCCTTCTCACAGTCTCGGAACGTGCACGGATTGGCGCCATACCGGTGCATCGCCGGTCCGGCGATCATTGCCACATAGCTCTCGATCTTCTCGAAGTGATCGACGTAGGCGCGCGGCTGACCCTGGTCCTTGAGCTTGTGCGAGAAGCGCTGCTGGACGACCACGTCGTTGCAATCCTCGCTCAGCGCCAACTGCCCGTCGCCGCCGCCAAGTCCACGAACGACCTGCCCATCTAGGCCGTACGGCCGAGGACCGGCCCAGTACATCTGGTGATCCTCCGCGCGGACGATGACCTCGTTCTCAAAGACGAGCTTCGACACCATGGCGCCAAGCCGCAACTGTCCCGTCGCATCGAGATACGGGATGTCTCGAACGACGAGGCAGTTGGTGTCGACCGCCAGCGCGTAGCCCTTGTCCAGGAGCGCCTTGAGGTCCGGATTACGACTCGCCAGTGTCCTTAACATGGAACTCCATCCCTTCCTTGACCTTCACGGAGCCGCCGGGCGAGAGCACGCCCTGCTTGCCCCCGTGTGCGCGCTCGTAGGTGACCGAGTAGATCCGCTCGGGATGCTGCGGATAGTTCGGGTCCTCCAACGTCACGACCTCGGCGTACGAGATCTCGTCCTTGGGCCACTGGTGCTCGATGCCCTCGACCACGATGGTGACCAATTTCTCCGGGTGATCCTTCATGGGTAACTCTCCAACTAGTTGCGCAGGCCCGGCAGGGCCCATCGACAGAAGAAGATTACCAGATCGGTAAAGACTGTTCAACATCTGCCAGGAGTTGTGGGCTGAATCGGTAAACGCTATGATGCAATGGATGTATGCCCCTCGAACTGCGATTCGCCTCGCCTGAGCTGCGTGCTATCTGTGAACGTACGACTGCGGCCGAGCTCCTCCTGGGCGATGTGGCGGCGCGCAAGTTGCGCGCGCGCCTGTCAGACATCCGGGCCGCCTCGGACATTCGCCAGATCACCCTCGGTCGCCCGTCGATCACAGCTCGCGGGCGGGTTACCTTCCATCTCCACTCCACACATCACCTGGTCGTGGCCTCGGCGGTCACGCCGATACCGCGCCTGCCCAACAGGCAGATTGACTGGGCGCAAGTAGCCGTGCTTGAGGTAGTCGAGATCTTCTGATGGCCATGTCGTCGCACCGTTCGCCCGAGGACTTTCGTCCCGACTGGGTTTCGCCGCCCGGTGAATCCATCGCTGATCTTCTAGAGGAGCGCGGTTGGAGCCAGACCTCCTTCGCCGAGAGGATGGAGTACACCGAGAAGCACGTAAGCCTTCTCATCAATGGAAAGGCTGCGCTGACGGAGGAAGCTGCGTTTAGGCTTGAAAAGGTCACTGGCATCGCGGCCGGCTTCTGGCTCACACGAGAAGCTCAATTCCGGGAAGCGCTAGGCAGAGTCGAAGAAGAGAAAATCCTCGCCAGCGAGAGTGATTGGCTGAAGGAACTGCCGATACGGCACATGCTCGATCACCACTGGATCAAGCGTTACTCGGACCCTGGCGCGCAAGTAGCTGAATGCCTGCGCTTCTTTGGCGTCGCCTCTCCAAATGCATGGCGGACAAGCTACAGGGAACCGGTAGCGGCATTTCGATCTTCCAAGCGGTTTGTCATCGATCCCGCCGCGACTTCAACCTGGTTGCGCCATGGAGAGCGGGAGGCCGCTGGCATCGAGACTAGGCCTTTTGACAAGGCCGCCTTCAAGGCGTCACTCATGCTCATCCGGCAGCTAGCCAGCGAGCCCAATCCCGAAGTATTCGTTCCAAAGCTGACCGAGTTCTGCGCTGCAGTCGGGGTGGCCGTCGTATTTGCCAGCGCGCCTAAGGGGTGTCCGGTCAGCGGGGCAACAAAGTGGCTTTCCCCGAGCAAGGCCCTCTTGATGTTGAGTCTGCGTCACAAGACGAACGACCATTTATGGTTCTCCTTCTTCCACGAAGCAGGCCACCTACTGCTACATGGGAAGCGTATGCTTTTCATCGACGGGGAAGGCGGCCTTGATGACGAGCTGGAAGAAGAAGCCAATAGATTTGCGAGGGATGTTCTCATTCCTCCAAGCTTCAGCGAAGCGTTGAGCACTCTTGCCAAGACCGAAGCTGAGATTGTGCGTTTCGCACGTGCAGTCGGCATAGCTCCGGGCATCGTAGTGGGACGAATGCAGAAGCAGGGTCTCCTTGAATGGGGTACCAAGCTCAACCATCTCAAAGAGAAGTACACATTTAAGATTGAGGACGTTGCTGACTAGCCCACAACCTGCGGTGGGCCGTCCCTCCGGCGACTGCTTGCGATCACAGCGCCTGCGATCTAAAGCGTCTGGTCCTGGCGAGCGCAGTCCGTCAGGGCAGCGCATCGAAGGACCGCGTTCAGTCTGAAACCGACTGAGAGACCAGCGCCGACGGCCAGTGGCCTTTTGTCGACTCGGGTTCGAATCCACGGTAAGCCCGGCTACTGGCCTCCTCTGAAAGTCCCCGCCCAACGCCCTCGGGATCGGCGCCGTGAATAGCACACCGGCGGTCGCCCCGTTTCGTGAGAGATTGCGGTCCTGACAAATTCAGCGGAGGACAACGAGATTGGACATCGAGGCCTTGCAGGCGACGCTGCGTACCTTTGCCGCCGAACGCGACTGGCAAACCTTCCACACGCCAAAGAATCTCAGCACCGCGCTCATGGTGGAGGCGGCCGAACTGGCTGAGATCTTCCAGTGGACGACCCCCGAGCAGTCGGCCACAGCGCACACCGATGCCGTCGTGCGCGAGCAGATCGCCGATGAGGTCGCCGACGTCTTGCTGTACCTCCTCCAGATCGCCGACCATACGCAGGTCGACCTCAAGCGCGCCGTCGGCCGCAAGCTCGTCAAGAACGCGAAGAAGTACCCACCCCTGCGCACTAAGCTGCCGGCCGGCACCGCTGCGGCCTCCACTGTCGAGACGCACGTGCTCGTGGACTGGGAGAACGTTCAGCCCAAGGAAAGTGACCTGCGCGCCCTCGTCCCGGATGTCACGGACGTGTGGATCTTCCACGGGCCGAGCCAGAAGGTGGATCCGGAGAGCTATGGGTCCTTCGGCTCGCGCGCCACGCCTGTGAAGATCGCGCGCTCAGGCAAGAACGCGCTGGACTTCCACTTGTCCTTCTATATGGGCTACATCGCCTCACGCCATCCGGACGCGCGCTTCGTGGTGGTGTCCAACGACAAGGGCTATGGTCCGATGCTTGAGCACGCCGGAGAACTCGGGTTCTCGGCGAGGCAGGCCGAGTTTGGTGCGCCCAAGCCAGCTGCCAAGAAGACAGCAGCCAAGACGACCGCTGCCAAGAAGGCAACCCACAACCCGAAGCTGAAGGCTGCCGCCAAGACCCCGGCAAAGACGCCAGCCAAGAAGGCCGCTGCCAAGAAAACAGCCGCGAGGGCCACAGCAACGACCCCAGCAACGAATGCAGGGACGAAGCCTGCCGCCACCAAGCCGGCCACCTCGGAAGCGCCAGCCGCAAAGTCGAAAGCGATCGCACCCGCTGCTGCTCCTGCCGCAACGCCCAAGGCTGCGTCAGCGAAGAAGGCTAGGGGCCTCGGACACGTCCTGGCTAATCTCGCGAAGATCCAGAACCGGCCGGCCCGAAAGGCGGCGCTTCTGGGATTGATCAAGTCCTTGCTGGCCACAACTGACGACGACCCGGCCATCCAGAAGACCCTGAACAACATGGTGACCGCCGGCAAGGTGGCGATCAGCGACACGGGCGCCGTGCAGTACATCCTGTAGCGCCATCACTGACGGCACTACCCAGTTCGCCCTGCTCGGACGCAGTCACGAAGGCCCGCTTCGGCTGTACGACAGTCGCGCGGTTACTCCCGTCATATCGCTGGACGCACTGCCCGCCTTGTACGGCGAATCCAAATGGGCGAACTTAAGACTCGCGCACGAGGCCGTCAGACGGCTCTGCAGCGATTGCAGTCCTTCGCTCACGTGCGTCCATTGACGGCTCACGGCCAGATTCCTGACGTTGGAGCCAAGTCGCCGACTCAACGTCGGACTCGCTGCGAAACTCGCCAACCGCGGCAGTGCCTGCAACTAGTGACATCGGCTGGAAGCCGTCGCTTGCGGCATTCGTCAGAGGCTGTCGCTGAGCGAGGATTCGGCCGTACTTGGCAGCGAAGGCGCATTTGCGCCAAGTCCAGGTCGGCCGTTGGGTCCGAAGAACGCGGACTTGCCCGACTCACGGTGGGACTGCGAGGATACTTCGTCGGTGAATCTTGTCGTAACCTGCGTGCCGCGCGGATGCGGCTGACGTTCCGCCTATAGGTTTCGACAAGCACCGGTGACCACGAACAGTTAAGTCCTACGAGGAGAGGCGAATGGCGAAGCTGAGGCCTCGGGCCCGGATTGTTCGCACCATTGGAGACCAGCTAATCAGCGGCCCGGAGGCCGCCTTGATTGAGCTCGTCAAGAATGCGTATGACGCGGACGCCAGCGAGGTTCACATCTCGATAGATCCCCGCAGGGAGGGGCCTGAGCCGACTACAGGCGAGATTGTCGTCAGCGACCGCGGTCACGGCATGACCGCGGAAGACCTTGTCGGCCGATGGTTTGAGCCTGCGACAACCGACAAGCTTGAACGGCGTACAAGCCCAAAAGGGCGAGTGATGCTCGGTGCCAAGGGGGTCGGAAGGTTCGCCACGGCACGATTGGGCACTAAGCTGGTTCTTACCTGCGCCGCCAAGGATTCCGATGGCGCATTGGAGGTCAGCAAGGTCACCGTCAACTGGTCGGAGTTCGAGGAGAAGAAGTACCTCGATGAGATCAACATCAACGTTCAGACAAGAGCAGGCCAGCCTGGAGAGCCCACAGGCGTTCACCTGCAGATTTCCGACCTTCGCGACAAGTGGACTCAAGCCCAGCTCGAACAGCTTGTCCGCGAGCTTAGACGGCTGGTGTCTCCGCTCGAGGCGCAGGAGAACGGGTTCCGAATTTACCTTGACCTGAGCGCGTTCAAGAGCGAAGTTGACGGCTTCGAAGGCCGCTCACTGGTGGCAGGGGCGCTTGCGGCGCTGGAGGATGCGGATTCAGACGAAGACGATTGGCGCCAAGTCAAACCATTTCGACTTGACAACGTTTATCACTACCAAGTTCGTGGGGAGTTCGCTGCGGACGGCTCGTTCACAGGAACCTTCACCAATCAAAGATCGGGAGGACAGACTTCCCCGGTCTCCATTGAGGCCAGTGAGACGAAGGACACCGAAGCGGGATGCGGCAAAGTCAAGGTCGCGCTGAACGTCTATGACCGGGAAGGCGAAGCAGTCGAGGAGCTCTTCGAGACCCTCGGCTTGGGCGCGGTCGGCCGACGAGATGCACGGCGCATCCTCGACGAGAACATCGGGATCGGCATCTATCGCAGCGGCTTTCGCATCAGACCCTACGGAGATGCCGAGACCGACTGGCTTGAACTAGAGAGGAAACGCGTCCAAGACCCTTCTCGTAAGCTCGGTCTGAACCAGCTGTGGGGGATGGTCGAAATACAGACCGAGAGGGTCTCTGGTCTCGTAGAGCGAAGCAGCCGCGAGGGCTTGGAACACAACGGCAGCTTCGCCAAGCTCAAGAGGCTTATCTCGGACCTGATGGCCCACGTCGAGCAACTTCGATATGACTTCAGGCAGAAGGCGGGCCTGAGTCGCAAGACGACTGGTTCAACAGAGGAAGTTCATGCAAGCGCAAGGCTCGCGGCGACGCAGAGAGCGGTAGCGGGCCTTCCGCCGCGATACCGAGACAAAGTCGAGCGGGCACTCAAGCAAGACACTACTGCTCTCAAGACCTCTGTCGCTGAACTTGAAACCCGTCAACAGGCGCTGGCGTCGAGAGCTGCTTTGGGGCTCGTGGTCGCTCAACTTCTGCATGACGGTCGGCGCTTCGTCGGGGACATCGCCACGCACTCGCGTCTGCTCGTCGATGGCGCGCCCCGACTCATGGAGCACTCTGGATTCGGTGAACACTTCCGCAAGACATTCCCGCAGAGCGCTCAATCCATCCAGACGTCTGCGACAAACCTGAACAAGCTATTCAAGGCCCTTGACCCAGTCTCTGGGCGTAGGCGCGGTCGCCCTCAGGCCTTGGCGGTGAAGCCCATCATCGAGCAGTGCCTTGCGCTATTCAAGGACGCGATAGGTGACGCAGGGGTGATTGTCGAATTGAAGGCGGAACCAGACCTGCCCAAGTTCATGGGGTACGAAGCGGACCTCATGGCTGCGCTGCTCAATATCATAGACAACGCGGTCTACTGGCTGGGCACGAGTCCCAATCGCCCGAGACGTCTGTCCCTGGAGTGCACCCACTCCAAGAAGTATGTTCGACTCAGTGTCTCCAACAATGGCCCAGTGATCGGAGAGAAATTTACCCAGAGGCTCTTCTCGCCGGGCTTCACGTTGAAGCCAGAGGGTTCCGGTATCGGGCTGGCAATCGCACGAGAGGCGATGCGAGCAAGCAAGGGTGACGTTGCGTTCGATGACGACGCGGAGCAAACAACCTTTGTGATTGAGATGGTACGTGCAGTGGAGGATCGATAGTCATGGCGAACAAGCTTGAAGTGCTCCTTGTGGAGGACGACAAATCAAAAGTCCAGCAATGGGAGGCGGCAGTCGCGTCGTTCAATGCTGATCTGGAGAAGAACGGCTTCGTCATCAACACCTGGACGGCTGCTTCAATCACGGCCGCGATGGAGACAATTTCCAGAGCCAAGCTCGATGCCTTGGTCGTTGACCTTCGGCTTGAGAAGGAGCCAGGCATTGGGGAGGACAACGACGATGGCAACGAGCTCATTCGCAAAGTCATTGAAACAACAGCATGTGGTGTCGTCGTCTACACGGGGCAAAAGGGACAGGCGGACGTCAAAGACTATCCACAGGTCGAGGTCTTTGACAAGGGTGAAGGCGTTAAGCCTGTGTTTGACTGGCTCTCGCGTCAACGAGCCCTGCTCACCGAACTACGCGCTGTAAGTCAAGCTGTGGAGCGCGAGACCGCCAAGGTCTTCTTCAAGTCCATCTGGCCGCGGTGGAAGCAATGGTCAGTGCAAGGATTGCAGGTGAGCGATGCACTCGCGAGGCATGTCACTGCACACGTTCATGACGCCTTGCTCGACGCTGCCAAAGGTGAGGCTCATCCGGAAGAAGCCTACTTTGTCCCGCCCTTGAAGGAACGGCTCGATACGGGCGATCTTGTGAAGATCGGAGACGACATCTGGGCAGTCGTGACGCCTCGCTGTGACTTGGCGAATGAGGGCAACGTTGTCACCTTGCTCCTGGCAAAGTGCAAGAACGTTTCGACGCGATACGCCGAACTAGAGCAGGCTGTCAAGCAGGCTACAGAAGCCAAGAAGGAAAGCGCGACAAAAAGCCTTATGCGATTCGTGCAACACGACGGCTCGCTAAAGCAACACTTCTTGCCGCCGGCCTTTGACGTTGATGGCAAGCAGATGGGTCCGTGGATGGTTCAGTTCCACGACCTGCAAGTGCTTCCCGTCAAGCAAGGGATGGTGGACCTTCCCAAGGCCCGGATCGCGTCCCTCGCGCCCCAATTTGTGCCATCCCTCGTAGAGCGGTTCGGCTCATACTTCAGCCGCATTGGCACTCCAAACATGTCAAGCGACTGAGTGATCTCGCAGCGTTCCCGGCGGGCTGCGGTGAGCACAGCCGCTGCCTCAATGACTCACTCGAGGGAGTGCTCCCAGACTCGCCAGACTCGCCAGCCGGCTTTGCGGAGTTCTCGGTCGACAAACCTGTCTCGCTCGGCGTTGCGCGACAGCTTCTGCTCCCAGAACGCCCGGTTGTTCGCCGGCATCGTGCAATGCAGCGGACAGCGGTGCCAGAAGCATCCGTCGACGAACACCACGACCCTCTCCCGCCTGAAGACAAAATCTGGCCGCACCGCCAGTTGAGTCTTGCCCTCACGCTTGGCGACCCGCAGGCCCAGCGTGAGCTTGATGACAAGGTGGCGCCGCCACCCCTTGATGCCAGCCCGCCTGAAGGCAGATGCAAGCGCAAGCTCGGTCGTCTTGTTCCCTTTGCCCCGGATGCGGGACATGACTTCCGAGCGCTTCTTGGTGTCAAAGACGTCTGCCACCAAGCCCCCTCGCGAGCTACGTCTCGGCCTTGGGCAAGTGCGGTACCGCGGCTGCTGGCGTTGCTGCCAAGAGCCAAGCGCCTGCGGCATCGAGACGCAGCTGATACTCGACCGCGCTGACACCTACTGGCACGCCGCCCATCAAAGAGCCTGGCACTAAGCGCGGGAAGCCCTCGGTAACGCTGTAGAGGCCCGTGTCTCGGATGCGCAGCACAAGCTTGGCGTACTCCGCAGACAATCGGTCGTCGTAGCCCGCGGCGTAGATCAGCGCGTCGAACTGCGACTGCAAAGCGTAGTCGTCTGCCATCAAACCTCTGGCCTCCGCCACCTGAGCTGGCAAGTTCTCAGTTCCGCTGGCTTCATCACGCACGAGTAGGCTGAAGAGCATCAGCTTGCCGCCAAGCGGCTCCAGCAGCTGGTCAAGACCATGGATGACGTGGGCGCCATCGACTCGCCCGGTCGTCTTGACCTCAATTGCCAAGCCCGGTGCCTCAAAGTCGTTGCGCGCGCCTGCCGGCCCTCGCCACATCGTGACTGCCGTGGACACGCCCACCGCCGGGGCCAGCCACCGGTTCAAGAACCACAACTCGCCGAAGAGCCCCAGCTGTTCCTCCTTGGAAAGCACACCCTGGGCAATGCCCGACCAGAACCGTCTCCACTTCGCCAAGACGTTTTGCACGAGCCGAACGCGACCGATGCTGGCTCCGGCTTCCAAAGCCTCGATCAACTCCACTGCGATGGTGTCGAGCGCCGCGTACCCCTGGGCATCGAGGCATACGACTTCGATAAAGCGCTTCGTCACCTCGCCACCCGGCTGCAGCTCCACCGTCTGCACCGCTATGCCTCGACTCGTGCGCTCAGCCAGCTCACCGAGTTCACCGTCTGGTAGCTCAACCAGGATGTGCCGCCGCCTTGCCGCATCCAGGGCGATGAGCACGTCTGGATGCCTACCGGCGATCGCCCGCCTGACGGTCAGCCGTTCCCCGGACGGTGGCTGGGCCTCCAACAGGTCCCAGCGCAGCTGGGTCGCTGCCTGACTCACCCCAGCACCGGTTGCCACCTGGAAGTGCCTTCGAGGTACGCCTCCGAGGGGCCGGCCTTCTTTGTCACCGGGAATGAGACCGCGAGGCCGATTAGGTCACAGGCCTGACCGTCGTAGGGATCCGAGAAGAGCTTGTCACGGGTGCCCTGGGGCCCTCCATCGTCGTGGCCTGAGAAGCGGCTGATCGGGTAGAGGAGCAGGAGACCGCAGCTCGAGCGCCTTGAGCGCCTGGCGGCCACGTTGCGGTCCTTCACGGCACCAGTGGAGATCTTCTGCCTGGCTTGCTCGAGCTCCTCGGGCGTAAGACCAAATTCTTCGTCGCCCGGAGTCGTGATGACACCAAGCGAGTTTGAGCCCGCGATGCGAGTGCGCGAAAGGTTCCAGGCCTTGCCAGCAGCGGGCGGCAGCCAGTTGGCGGCGCCCAGCTTCTTGCCTTCCTTGTCACGCCCGCGAACCACCACGGTCCAGTTCACAAGGTCGCCCTCGACGTTCTGGCGCTCAATCCAGCCGGCCATGAGCTCAGGGGCCAGCCCGCCAACCTCCGGGTCAACACCATACGAACGCAAGAAGGCCACGACTTGGGCTGCAGTCACATCGGCCCACAGAGGCCCCACCGTCTCCTTGGTCGTGGGCGCTCCAAGCTGGGTCAGGAACTTGGTGGCTGCCTGGCGGTTCTTCTCGGCCAGCACTGCCAGCCGCTCAGGGCTGTTCAGTGGGAACTTGAAGGTCTGCTCCAGAGACCCGCTGTAGGACTGCGAGATGCGGGTGGACGTGGTGAAGCGGCTCTTGAGCGCTGAGGTGACCTGCATCGAGGGGTGCTGCAGGATGCGCACGCCCACGTCGTAGGGCGTCAGGCCGGGCACCTTCTCGTACTGCTCAATGTCTTGCCGCAGGCGATGCTCAACAAGTGCGAGGTCAGCGAACCAACCTGCCAATGTGCCCGTCGTATAGATGCGCGTCAGGTCCTGGTAGCCGCCGCGGTAGCCATACCAGCGACACATCTGCAGCAGCGTGTCGTACTGCGGTGACTTGCGCGCAAAGTAGGACACCAACAGGCCTTCGAGCGTCAGGCCACGGGAGAGCTTGTTGCCGCCAATCGCGATGGCCTTGAGCGAGGGTTCGAGCTCGTAGTCGAGCACTTCGCCCTTGTCACTGTTGATCTCGCGCACTGACACGGCATCCAGAAACGGGCCGATGGCGCCTTCAATCTCAGCAAAGCTGTGCACAGATGCGTCTGCCACGCTCTTGCTCGTGGGCACAAAGTCGGTCTCCCAGAGCTTCTTGAAGCGCTCCTTGATGCCGCCCTTGCGGTCATAGCGCCACTCATCCCGCAGCTCTCGAAAGCGCTGCTCGACGAGACGCTTGGTAGGCCCTTGGTCCGCGATCTTCTGACTTGTATGCACAAGCATCGTGCACGGCTCACTGGCATTGCCGCGCAGCGCCCGGGCGGCGCCCCCGAGCCCGAAGGCCATGATGGCCTGCTCGAGCGTGGCGACGAGCTCGTTGTTTTGCATGAGGGCTGCGACTTGCTCGTCGGGCACCGTGCGCAAAACGTTCAGGCCTTTCACCTCCTCATCGGTCGCCGGGTCGAACCGACCGAAGAACTCTTCGGTGCCAAAGTAGCCCGTGGGCTTGGGCAGGTCGATGAAGAAGTCTTTGGGGTAGAGGTCCTCGCCAGCCTTCCCGTCATAGGTGTCGTGCGGGATGAGGATGTTTGCGAACGGCGTGGCGGTGTAGGCGACGTAGGCCCTGCGGGAGAACACTTGGACGAGCTCTCGGATGAGCCCATTGATGACAGCTGGCGGCTCGTAGTCGGGGTCTGTGGGGTCGAACTCGCCTTCAGTCTGGTAGCTGCCGCGAGTGTCGACGCTGGCCTGATCGGCTTCGTCGTCGATGAAGAGCGTGGGTAGGTTGCGCCTCACATCCTCGGTTGACGACTTGAACCAGGTACGAAGGCGGCGCAGCACGGCACCGTTCTTCTTGACCACTATAAGCACGGGCTGTGAGCCCTGAAGTGCTGCCGCGTTGGCTCGGCCCGGATGGAAGTCGCCATCCAAGTCGTCGGAAGAGAACTGGTGCCATTGCTTGCCCACCGGCGGGAAGCGCACTGCACCCTTGGGGTTGTTGGGGTAGCCCGTGAGCTCGCGGTTGAGGCGCAGCTGCGTTTGCCGGCGCAGGCCCTTGTCGATGCCGGAGAACACGACGATGAGCCGGTAGCCCACGTCGGCTGCCTTGGCGATAAGTGCTGTGAAGTTCGCGGTCTTCCCGGACTGCACGTAGCCCAGCACCAAGCCGCGCACATCGAACTCCGACTGGGTCGGAGGCCTCAGGTGCCGCAGGACTTGGTCCGAGATGTCGTCGAGCGACGCCACAACGTCCTTCGAGCGGTTCTTCTCGACGAGCAGGTAGGTCCTTAGCGTCTTCCAGTAATACCACTCGCTGCGGTCCAGTCCGGAGAGCCAGTTGTCGTCAGCGTCAGGGCCTGCGATGACCCTCGCGCGCTCGTAAGTCCGGTTGCTTTCCTCTTGGATCTTCGTAGCGACCCACTCCCTCAAGCCCGCCGGGATGGCCGGGTTGGCTATGGCACTCTCAGGAGGATGCCCCAAGTCGATAAGCGCCCGAGCTGTGCGCAAAGCCTGGTCTTGTTCGGGAGTGAGGTCTGCCATCGCGCTACTCCATCGATGCAGCGGCTCTACTGAGGAGTTGCTCGAGCACCTGCTCCTCGGCAGGTCCTTGAACGAACGAGCGCAGGCAGGCACCGACTCGGCGCAGCTCAGGCATGGTCACCTGAGACGAACTGCTGGCCGGGGCCGAGGCTGTCGGAGAGTCCTCAGAGCGCGTAAGCGCCGCGGACGGAGTGCCTGCGGGCGAGGGCTCAGGCGCGGGTGCAGCGGCAGGCGTGGAGGCGGTGGCCGACACATCCACGGGAGACGGTGTCGGGGCGGGGCCGGGCGCAGGAGAGCCGCCTGACTTGCGTTCACGCTGCCGATACTCGTCTTCGGCCAGCGTCACAGCCGGACCTATGGCCTTGGCAATGACGTCTCGCAGTGCCGCAGGCAACGACACACGCATCTTGGCGACGTTGATCTTGAACTCATCGTCGAGTTTGGGCGGGAACGATATGGCGATGCGGGCGAGCTTGCGGTGCTCATCGAGCGCTCGCAGGCCACTCCAGCCACCGCTTTGGATCATGCGGTCAGCACGGTAGACGTAGAAGCCCTGCTGCTTGTTCCACTTCTCGGGGCCTGATGCACGATTGAACGCCTCTTGCGAGGAAAAGCGCGACTGGTGCGGCAGGACGAATGGTTCCACGATGACGTCGCCCTTGCCTCCGCTGCCTTCGTGCTTGAAGGTCTTGACCTCCAGGCACTGGGTGTTGTCTTCCTTCCGGGCAAACGGGTCCCAAGGCATCACCTTGTTCTCGTTGACGTAGATCGCCAGTCGCTTGCCGCGCACCTCGCCAGCCAGAAAGCGGTGGAAGACCATGGCAAGGTGGTCTTCGAGCTCACGGCACATCGCGTGGATCTGCTTTCGGGCTGACTCGCCGTCGGGCTTCTTGTAGCCAAGGATGCGGTCAAGCTGCTCCCAGACCACCACGGTGCCGGTGGTGTCCTTCAGGTGCTGGCGCACGCCCTCATGCAGCTCGGCGGTGCGCACCGGAAGAATTTCCCAGCGGTTGGTGGCTTCCACGTGCTCCACGTCCCAGCAGTAGGCATTGATGTCGGCCCTCGAGGGGTTGCTGCGCGAGGCGACCGTGAAGCGCTCGCATTGACTGAGCGAAGCGGTCTTGAGGCCAAGGCCGAACTTGCCTAAGTCCTCGCCTTCATAGTCCCGCTCGGACCCGAAGCGCATGGCTTCCTTCAGGGTCGCAAGAGCCATCCCCTCACCGTTGTCAGCAATGCTGACGTACGAGTCCTCGCCGTCCCACACGACGTCCACCCAGACCGTCTTGGCCTTGGCTTCAATGCAGTTGTCGATGAGGTCGGCGACTGCGGTGACGAACTCGTAGCCGACGTCGCGCAGCGACTTGACCAAGCGCCTCGCGCTTGGGATGACTTCCACTGAACTCACGCTGTCTTCGCTCCCTGTGAACGCTTGTTTTCAGCCATCTTGCCAGTCATCGCGCCTGCCATCACTGCCGCAGAGCAGTAGTACTCATCCTCTGCGAGAAGCTTGTTGTCAAAGCGCCTGCGGGCCTCTTGCGCGATCGGAACGAGCTCCACAGGCCAGCCACTTTGCACGTAGATGGGTTCAATCACGAAGCTCACTCCGCGCTTAGTGCCTCGGCTCACCGCCTTGCCGTTGTCCATCGCGGCGTCTGGGTGCAGGTTGGGATGCAAGTAGCCCACTGACCACCATGCCTTTAGGAACTCAGTCTTGGGGAGCTGGGTGATGTTCTTCAAAAAGAGCGACTCGACGAACACTTCGAGGTCGCGGATGGCTTGCTCGCGGTTGGCAGGTAGCACAGTGTCCATATGAGCAAGGACCGTGTCGCTCGTATGTGGCTGCGAGAGGTATTCATTGATGGCGAGGCCAACTGCCTTGCCGACAAGAGGGGGTACCGCGTTGCCGATCTCTGAGTAGGAACGTGTGCGCTCCTGCGGGAACTCAAACGTGTCAGGGAAGGACTGCACCCGGGCGGCCTCGCGTGGCGTCAGCGACCTCGTCTGCGTTGGGTGAATGAACATCAGCCCGTCCTTCTTTAGGTGAGCGACGATGGTCGAACACAACTGATCGCGATGCTGCCGGGTGTAGCGGTCCTTGAAGTGCTGCCGGTCGTAGGGGAATTCCATCTCCACGCCACGAGCAATGGCCGCCCGGCTGGTTTCGCCTTCTCTCAGGCGCAGGAAGTCGCGCATGTCGCGCTCGCTGTGCGGCCGAGCCGTGTGACCAAGGAGCTCCTTAGCCTGGTGTGCTTTGAGGACATCGTAGGTGTACCTGCGTCCATACTGCTTCACGTGCTCCCGGCGAAGCTCAGTGTCGTACTGACGTATGTGCTGCTCGTCGCCTGCAAAGAGCTCTGGTAGGTCGCAGATGGCCTCGCCGAGCGTCACAGGAGCTTGCTTACCTCGAGGTACCGCCTCACCCGGGTCGACATGCGTTTCGCGGATGTAGCGCTCGGGGATGAAGAGCGGCAGTTCGCGCCTCGTGCCGATAATTAGCTGGCGGATGCGCTTTTGCGGCACGCCGAAGCGCCACGCTAACGCTTCGTACGGGATGACGCGGTAGCCAAGCTCTCGGCTGTCAACTTGCACTGCGGTGAAGAAGGCTCCGCCGGCAGCTGAGCGAATGCCGGGCACGTTCTCCATGACGAAGACCGAGGGCTGGTAGTACGCGACGTACTTCAGGAATTCGCGGTAGAGCTCGCGGCGAGGGTCGTAGACCAACCGTTCGCCGTGGTTGGAGCCGCCGACCTGGCGGGCTCTGGAGAAGCCTTGACACGGCGGGCCGCCCACGATGACGTCAACAGGCTCCGAACCCAGGACCTTGTCGAGTTCCTTCGGGGTGAACTTCGTCAGATCTTTGACCAGAGCTACAGAGACTTCGGGGTGGTTGCGCTTGAACGTCTCAATTGCCGACTCGTTGTGGTCAATCGCGGCGAGACAGCGCATCTTGGCCCACTGCAGACCGAGCGAGAAGCCCCCGCAGCCCGAGAACAAGTCGATAAAGGTCAGCGGTTTGGCAGCGGTCGCTAGCTGTCGGTTTGATAGACGGGCCTGAGGCATCTTCTTCCCAGTCTCTGCGACAGGATTCTGGTTGTTGATAGTTCTATTCTGCCCGGGTAACGGGGGGCTAGCCATGCCACTTTCCCCGTGGACGCCTGCGCGTCCGGTGCCTTCGAGAGAGGTTCGGGAGGGCTGCCAGCCACCGGACAGACCGTCCAATCTGCTATCTAGCCTCGCGCCCAGCCTCCGCCCACCATGACGATGCCCTTTAGTATCCCCTCAAGTGAAGATCTACCAGTAGGCGGCGTCGTTCCTCGGCCCGTTTTCGGCTGACGAGGCTAGGGAGCGGTTTGTGGTCATCAAGCGCCGCCGCGAGCGGGTGCTGTTGGAGTTCAACTGCGACATGGCGATTGAGCCGCATGTCGTCAACCCAGTTTGAGTCCGAGTACGGTCCTGAGCGGCGGCTATGACGGCTCTGACCGCCACCGATCATTCACCTTCAAACTGCCAACGTCCGCGACCAGTCTCATGCGGTCGATCACCCCTAACCGAGGGTTTGGTAGGGCTAGCTTCGAGCGAGTGCTGTTCCTGTGTGGTCAGCACGAAGAGCGAATCGCGAGGACGGTCGAGCGTAGAGTCCCGTGCCAGACACAAACTGCACCACCGTGGACCCGGCAACAGCCAAGTACTACCAAGAGCACGCGGCCGAACTGGCAGCGCGCTACAACGCGGTGGCCAGCCCGGCGACCCGGTTCTTCGCCCCGGCATTTCCACAAGGCTGCCGCGTTCTGGACGTAGGGGCTGGTTCAGGACGGGATCTGCAGGCGCTTCTTGCTGCCGGATATGACGCCTACGGCATCGAGCCCAGCCAAGCCCTGCGCGACGCCGCGCTTTCAGCGTTCCCCGCTCTTGCTGGCCGCCTGAGTGCCGGTCAACTGCCGCAACTGGACAATCCGACGGGCGAGCCATTCGATGGTGTCCTCTGCAGCGCAGTCCTGATGCACATCCCAGAGGGCGACCTGTTCGACACAGCGTTCGCCCTACGACGGCTCCTCAAGCCGCATGGCCGGCTGCTGGTGTCGCTACCGCTGGCACGAACCGATGTCGGCGCAGGCGAGCGCGACGCCCATGGCCGGCTCTTCAAGGGCTACACCGCCGAGTACCTCCAGCTCCTCTTCGAGCGAGTCGGCTTCCAGGCGATCGGCCGCTGGGACAGCAGCGACGTCCTCGGCCGTGCCGGGACCGCCTGGTACACGCTGCTGCTGGAGTTGCGTGCCGGCGGCAGCGTGCGCGCGGTCGACCAGATCGAGGGCATCCTTAACCGGGACCGCAAGACAGCCAGCTACAAGCTGGCCCTCTTCAAGGCGCTAGCCGAGATCGCAACCCAGGAGCCTCGGACTGCGCGTTGGGGTTCGGATGGAACGGTGTCGGTGCCGATCGAGCACATCGCGGAGCGCTGGTTGGTGTACTTCTGGCCATTGCTCGCGAGCGACAAGCTGATCCCCCAGTTGCTCAAGGAGGGAGTCGGATCGACCAAGCAGCTCGCATTCCGTGAACCGCAGCGGGCCCTGATCACGCACTTCGCTGGGCAAGGGGAGCACAGCGGCCTGAGCTCCTGGTACAGCACTTGGACCGCTGGACGACTGCCGCCAGACATCGCGCGCCTGCAGCGGAAGGCTCTCACCGCCATCCGCGACGCGATCCGGAACGGCCCGGTAAGGCACTCAGGCGGATCCCTCGAGACTGGCAATGTCTTCAGCTACGACACGAAGGCTAAGAGTGTGGTGATGAATGCTGAGCTTTGGCGAGAGCTCACCTTGATGGGCCACTGGATCATCGACGCCGTGACGGTGCGCTGGGCAGCCCTGACCGAACGCTTTGGCCGCCGGCAGTCGATCACCGCGGGCGATGTCCTGCCCTTGCTGCTGGCCCGCCCGGCGCCGGAGCGGACCACCGCCTTGGCCCGTGAGATCTACCGCAAGGCCGGGGTCAACCGCTGCGCTTGGTCGGATCGACAGATTGACCACCGCTTCGCCGTGGACCACGTCATCCCGTTCGCGCTCTGGGGCAACAACGACCTCTGGAACCTGCTGCCGGTCGATGCACGGCTCAACGGCCAGAAGTCGGACAAGCTGCCAACCGCTGAGCTGATCAATTCGCGCCGACCGGCAATCGTCCACAACTGGCAGATACTGCGGGATGCCGCGCCAGCTGCCTTCGACCGTCAGGCAGCCCACCTCCTGGGGCGTCCCGTCGGAGGCCCGCTGAAGTGGGAGGACGATCTGATCGGGTGCCTTCGGGAGGCGGTGGAACTGACTGCCCTCCAAAGGGGGGTCGAACGTTGGGTACCTCCCCTTACCTAGGGAATCCGCTGTTCTCAGCGCCGGATCAGTTTCCCGCCAAGTTGCCGAACGGAAGCCCGGAGCCCCGTAGCTTCACGTCATCTGCGGGTGGTGTCAGGGCAGCGATAGCGGGCCTCATTTGACCGCCCGAGCCTCGCTCATGAGTGGCCTCCGCTAGGACTTCGATCTCCGCGATGCGCGTTTGGTCGGTCCCTTGGCCCCTTTGGATCCGGCAGGCGCGATACGTTTGGTGGTTTGCTCTTTGCCAGTTGCCTCAACCGTAGACTTGAGCGTGGCCGTAGATGCTTCGCTGCTTGAACGCCTAGCCGCCTTGATGCGGATCGCCAGCAAGGTCCGCATCCGAGCCTCTTCATCCTCGCCCATGCGTTCGACCACGTTGGAGAGCGTGCCTACCGCATCGCCGTTGTAGAGCAGCTCATTGCCGCCGTCCAGGAGATCATCCGCAGACTCCAGATCGCGCCGATGCACCAAGTAGGCCTCGACCACCTTCGCAGGCACGCCCAGGGCCTTGCTGATTTCTTGCGTGCGCTCCTTGCGCCGCGACGCCTCCAGCGCCTCGAGTTGCGGCAAGAACCGAACGTTGCGCGCGTGCGTATAAATCTGCATGGACGCTGGGCTATGGTGGCCCACGAGCGACATGATTCGCGAGTCGTCCAAGTCTGAACTCTCCACGAGGCTGGATATGAATTCGTGACGTCCCGAATGCGCTCTCAGCCCTTTCGGGATGAGGTCAGCCTTCTTCATGTCCCGCAGCGTCCCGGTGTAAGCGATGGGTCGCAGCTCCCCGTCGACGCCAGTGGTCGGGAATACCCACTCGCTGGCGCTGAACTGGTCGAACAGTTTGATGGTGATGTCCTCGAGCTGCGCCGTGAGCAGCTCCATCGCCGCCTTCGTCAGCGGCACGGTGCGCGGCATGCGCTTGTACTTGGTGTCCTTGAAAATCACGCGCTGCTGGTCGAGGTGGATGTCGTCCCAGCGGGCGGTTGCCCATTCCCCAGGGCGGGCGCCGGTCTCGCGCACCAGCAGCGCCAGCCGGGCCACTGCGCGGTAACGGTACTTCGGGTGGGCCAGCACCTTCATCAGCGCGCCCTGATGCCCCTCCGGCATGCGCTTGACGGTGGGCTCCTTGCTGGGTCGCGACACGCCGATGGTCACGTTGGTCTTGACCATCTGCTTCTTCTTGCAGAAGTTCAGGATCGCCGACAGTGCCGCAACCGCATTGCGGATGGTGTCCGGTGCCTTGCGGGCCTTGGTCTCGCGAACGATGAAGTCGTCGATGTCGTCGGGCGTGAGTGACTTGACCGGACGCGAGCCGAAGTGTTTCAGTGCCGGCTTGACGTGGGTCTCTTCGGAACGGCGGGTGTTGGGCTTCTTCTCGAGGAAGTCGCGCGACTCCCGATACAGGGCCCAGGCATCGTCGACCGTCGGCCCGCGCGGCTTGCGCGCCGGGCCGTCAGCCTCCTTCACGCCGAGGTACCGGTTCATCGCCTCCGTCGCCTGCTTTTCCGTGTCGAACAGCTGATCGACCTTGAGCGAGGCGCGGCGCAGTTGCAGGCGGAAGCGCTTGTTGGGGAGCTGGCTGATGCCCATGTGCAATTACCAAGACCGATGTGAGCGGGGTCTCAGTCTATGTGCAATCGTGTGCAATCAGGGTCGTCTGTAAGCAAGGAATGGCGCCAAATCAACGGATTTTGCACAGATCATAGGATTGAAAATCCGCGTGTCGGTGGTTCGATTCCGCCCTTGGCCAGCGAAACGATCGGGCGTTGCCTGCGCGCTGTCGAGCATGTGATTCGGCCCATCAGCATCGCCACGCCAGCTCAGCCCCGCGGCGCAGTGTCGCTAGCGCCTGCTTCCTGGCGCAGTCGCGCGCCCATCGCATACCAGTCGATCCGGCGCGTCACTAGCATCACCGCGGCCAGCACGACGAACAGCAGCACCGAGCAGCAGCAGGTAAAGCAAGCCATACAGCCCGCCGATGCCTCCGGCGAAGGCCAGGCCAGCGCGCCAGCCTCGCAACACGTGAGCGCCGTAGTAGCCGAGCAGCAGCGTGCATGCCGTCGCCGCAGCGGCATAGGCTTGACCGAAGGCGATGTGCTCCCCCAGGCTCACCAGCAGCAGGAAGAACAGCGCCAGCGCGCAGCCGACGAGCGCGTACTGGATGGGGTGGACTCGCAGCTGCCGCATGACTTCCACCAGGCCCACGGCCACGAAGGTCAGCACGATGAAGAGCAGGCCGTACTTGGTGGCACGGTCGCTGAGCACGTAGGTGCTCACCGGGTCGATGAAGGCGATGCCGAATCGTTCGATGCATGACGGCGTGGGCTGGCCGCTCGTTGTCAGCGCGGGCGCCGGGTCGCCGGGGCTGCACAGCCCGAACCCGCCGAGCAGTTCGGCCCCGCTGCGGCTGGCCAGCGAGCTCAGGTGCCACTCCGCCTGGAACCCCGTGGCGGTGATGCTGCGCTGTGCCGGCAGGAAGCGGCCCTTGAAGGAGGGGTGCGGCCAATCCGACCTCAATCGGAAGAGGGAGTGCTCGCCGATCGGTGAGAACGCCAGATCCTCGGTGCCCACCAGTTCGACGTTCACGGTGGCGTTCAGCGCTGTCTTGCCGCTATGCGCCTTGCCCGCCGGCCAGGGCGCCTGGAAGCCGCGCGCCACCTGCGCCGCCGGCGTCCCGGGCTGCACCGGCACCTCCGTGCCATCGAGCGCGACACTGGCAGTACGGATACCGCGCGGGTCGGCGATGGCGACCCACAGCACCGGGTCGGCGCAGCGCTGGCGCACGCCGTCGCGCGGTGGCTCGGGTTGCAGCGCGTGAAGGTTCGTCCAGTCCGCCTGCAGGCTGGCCTTCAGCACATAACCATTGATCCGGAAGATGCCCCGCGTGCGGGGCTCGATGCGCGTTGCCGCATCGACCTCGAGCCGGTTCGGCACGGCCGCCAGGGTGAAGTCCCGGCGCTGTTCGACCCACCGTCGGTCCTTGCCCTCGCCCTGCTCGATCTGCCACTGCTCGGTGCACTGGCGCTGGATCACCGGCCCGGCCAGCAACTGCTCTCCGGCGAGGCTGTCTGAGATGCCGCGCTGCGCCTCGCGCAGGCGCCCCTCCCGTTCGGCCACCAGGCCTTCCACGAGGCCCAGCGACCAGAGCAAGCCCAGCATCACGCCCCCCAGCGCCAGCCACTTTCCCACCCAAGGAAACCGCATGATCCCCACCTCGCTGCCACGATTCCGAAGCCGCGGACTTTGGCGAGGAGGCGTGAATCGGGCGTGAAGTCCGTGAATCTCGCGTGAACTGCCAGCCGCCCGCCGCGCCTCAGGGCATGGCGGCGCCGATGGCCTGGCGCACGGGAATCCCGTCGGCGCAGAAGCCTTCGAGGCAGTGCACGTTGACACCGAAGTGATCGGGCGTCACTCGCTTGCGATGGAACGGATAGATGCCGCACACCTTGCAGAAGTAGTGCCGCGCGGTCCGGGTGTGGAACTGGTACTCGGTGAGGGATGCCTCGCCCGCGATCAGGCGGAAGCGGCTCTCGTGCACCTTGACCATGACGGCATGGCGGCGCCGGCACATCGAGCAGTCGCACATGGTCAGCTCGGGGAAGTCCGTTTCGATCTCGAACCTCACCGCGCCGCAATGGCAGGAGCCCCGGTACGTCTGCATCGGACGATCGCCCAAGGTGCATTCCTCCTTCAGGTTGGACACCGGACCATCTTGCCACTCGGCGAGCGTCTTGACCTTGCCACGGCGGCAATGCCGAGCATGACGGCACATCCCTGGAGGACCCGATCATGACCCGTTTCCCGAACCCGAACCCGGCCGCGCCGCGTGAGGCCATGCCGCGCACGATCGCCGTCGCCACGCTCGCCGCGGCGGCCGCTGCGTTCCTCGTGGCCTGCCAGCCCGTCGTGCCCGATGCGTTCGCCGCTGCCGCGCCCGCCGAGGCACCGAGCGTGCCG
>VYMG01000061.1_pt1 | contig 34784 bp, 29 predicted proteins | sample 5115261 | NCBI WGS metagenome assembly VYMG01 (sample SAMN12291781, study PRJNA351875) | freshwater metagenome | isolation source: freshwater lake | place: USA: Michigan, Wintergreen Lake | collected 2013-08-08
TCAAGGTTCTGCATATCCATTATTTGTAAATAAAGAAATGAACGAGGGGAAAACGGATTTTATGATGGATATTTCTCCATATAGTTCCGGTAATTATATTCTTCGATTCTCCGATGGCAAAACTTCGGTAGAAAAAAATATTATCATAACGCATTAAGAGAGGAATATACAATGAAAAATCTGCTTTTTATGGGTATGCTATGCCTTGTTTTTTCGGTTAATCTTTTTTCCCAAACCGAGCCAAGCCCTTTATCTTTTAATTGGGGTACATATACACACCATTTCATGATTCTTCCCATTCTATTCCGAATAAACCTGTACTTGGATGGCAATGGGGATATAATTACACAAGACTGAATAACTCACTTTTATCATCAAAGGAGATATTTTTATTTAGCCAAATGTTCTTTTAGCCAGCGTTTTAGATTTTCCATTGCTTCATTATTTATCCAATGTCCCCCTTGATACGAGTAAAATTCAACATCAATCTTTTCATTTTGCATCGCCCCTGCTAATAATTCTCCCGTTTGAAACGGTACGACAGGATCATCAGTGCTATGCATGACTAAAGCCGGAATACCGTATTTTCTAAGATTCTTCAAATTGTCTATAACTTTTCCTTCAGCATACATACTTGCACATATCGTCACCACTCCGGCATAGCGATGCGGATAGCGCGTTGCAATAACGGAAGCATAAAAACCACCTTGGGAAAAACCTACAATCAATGGCAATGCAGTTTTTAAGGGCAAAAATGACTGCGCATCTTCAATGATACTATTATACCATTGTGCCGATAGGTCAATAATTTCATCTTTGAGCGAATCGGGAAAATTTCTGTCCTCACCCGCTGCGGAATATTTTTCATTAAATGAAGAGGCGGATTCACGGAATTTCAAGTAGGCAGCTTCGGGCGAGATGACAATAGCATCTTCGATTGACATTTGCTGTGCTAATCGTAACATCAGTGTTGCGTCATTGCCATTACCATGAAGCATCACAATAAGGTTATAGCGTTTATTGGGCGAGTATGCAGGCGGATAGGCAATGCGATATCGTCCCATGCGAGTTTGCGGCACATAACGGAATGGGAATATTTCCATGTCAGATTTGTTCTTTTCAATAAGTAGGCGCGCTTTATCGAAGCGTTTTTGCCCGATAAATCGCCGGAACATGGTATCGGCAGCAATCAGTTCGGGTTTAGCATAACCGATGCGTGCAGCTTTTTCAATGGCATAGAGTGCTGATTCACTTTCTTGGAGCATTATCTTACATCGCGCTAAAGCAAGAGCCGCATCGGCATCACGCGGCATTGCTTCCAACCAACGCTCATAATAGAGTGATGCCTCGGCATAATTGCGTTTCGCCATCTCGGCATCTGCCTTCTCACGATAACTTCTCATATCATTGCCATTTTGCGCAAGTGATTCATTCGTAACACTTAACAACAATATTCCAAGACACGCTAAAAAAAATTTCACAAATATTTGCCCTCGAATGATGATTTATTAAAAAAAATTTCCGATTTTTGCGCCCCTTGATACGGGGCGTAGCGCAGTCCGGTTAGCGCACCTGCTTTGGGAGCAGGGGGTCGTGAGTTCGAATCCCACCGCCCCGACTATCAAAACCAAGCTCCAGCAATGGAGCTTTTTTTATTTCCAACTATGACGACTACACTTCCTGACCAACACACTATTACCCCTCACGCCAAACGAGCCTTGATTGCCGGTATGGTAGGCAATGTGCTCGAATGGTATGATTTCGGTATTTACGGCTATGTTGCTACTATTATTGCGCAGCAATTTTTTCCTCAAGGCAACACTTTAGCCGCACTTTTGGCAACCTATGGCGTCTTTGCCGCAGGCTTCATCATGCGCCCCGTCGGCGGCGTGCTTTTCGGTTATTTTGGCGATAAATACGGTCGCAAAAATGCACTTATTTTGTCAATTATACTCATGGCTGTTCCGACGGTTTCTATGGGATTGTTGCCAACCTATGATCAAATAGGGCTTTTCGCTCCTGCACTTTTAACACTTATGCGTCTTTTGCAAGGGCTGTCACTCGGTGGCGAATATACCGGTTCAGTGTCTTATCTGGTTGAGCATGCTCCGGCATCAAAACGCGGGCTCTTTGGCTCATGGGCTACTTTTGCCGGAATTGGCGGCATCTTACTCGGATCGGCAGTCGGTGCTCTCTTGACCAATACTCTCTCCAAACAAGATATCATGGAATGGGGCTGGCGATTGCCCTTTCTTGGCGGTATTTTTATTGCTGCTATCGGCGGTTATATGCGTCGCGGACTGCATGAATCGGAAATGTTCAACAATTTAAAAATAGAAGGCAAAGTAACACACAACCCTCTAACCGAAGCATTAACCACCTATCGCGCTTCTTTGCTGAAATCCGTAGGCATAACGGCAACATTAACTGCTACATTTTATATCGGGTTTATGCACATTTATTTATTTATGAACACAAAAATAGGTATGGCACTTAATGAAGCACTTGTCGGTAATACCATCGGTATGTGTGTGCTTGTGGCTTTAATACCTGTGGCAGGAATAATTTCGGATCGTATTGGAAGAAAAAAAGTCTTATATTTTGGTGCAGGCGGCATTTTTCTTTTCTCTGTCCCTCTTTTTTATATTTTGCAAAGCGGCAATCTTACCGACATGATTATTGTTATTACTGTGTTTGCATTATTCGAAGCTGCATTATTGGGTGCTGTGGCAACGACATTAGTAGAATTATTTCCGGCAAAAATCAGATTTACAGCCGTTTCTTTGGGCTATAATCTGGCGATTGCACTTTTCGGTGGCAGTGCCCCCTTCTATTCGGAATTATTGATTGACACAACGGGCAGTTTTATAATGCCGGCTTTTTATCTGATTTTATGCTCGACATTGACATTAGTGACTTTGCGAACTATACCCGAAACATATCGTCAACCACTACCCTAAAAAATGAAAAGCACCCTACTTGGAGTAAGGTGCTTTCCTTGAATAAAAAAACCGATATTGCTTATCGCTGTATAACAATCGGCACATGAATATATTTCTCGCCATATCGAATTACAGCATAATATTTTCCGCTTGCCACTGCTGTACCTTGGGCATTTAATCCATTCCACAGAAAAGTATTTTTTCCTGAGTCGCGCTGTTCTGCACTTGTCTGCAATACAGTGTTTCCTTCCATGTCACTAATGGTAATCTGTACCATAGATGATTGAGGCAAAGTATATTCTATGGTCACCGAACTATTCGTCGGATTGGGCATGGTTTGCACTTCATGTTTTTCTAATTCATCCGCAATTGAACTTGTACCTACATTAAGTGTCATGGGTTCTAATGCATTCCACACATCATCGGCATTCGCGCTGCCATCACCATTGATAGCATTGCCTACGGCACGTATCGTATATGTTCCGGCTGTCGTTGGTGCTTTCCATGAAAAATCCCAGCGCGCTTGACCGCTTTCCATTTGTTTCGGAGAGCGATGAGTTAATTCTCCACCACCTGCTAAACGGCTTCCATCGCCGGCAGTAATGGTGCCTGCATTTCGATTAGATGCATCAGAAATTTTAAGATTAAATCCGGCAGAAGTTTTGGAAGAATGTCCAACGATAATAAATAATTGTATTGTTGCTCCGGGTTCTACATTCATTGAACCGCCCGTAACCGTGGGAATATCAACGGTTGTTTCGGAGCTTTTCTGACCATGACAACCGCCACCGCCGCAACCGCTTATTGTACGACCTGTTTGTCCGCCACTACCTGCAAAAAGAGTATCGGAACATAAGAGCATTACTACTGCTATCAATGAGCTTTTAATAAAAATTTTCATAAAAAAACAAAAAACAATAAAGAAATTATTTAATAATTGTAAACGGTATTGTAAACGATGATGTACCCATACGGATAAGAGCATAATATTGACCATTGGCAATAGTATCTGTACTCCACGTGAAATCCACAGAATCCATTGCAATTTTATCAACAATATTTCCAACAATATCACTAATAATAATTTCTGCTTTTCCGGATTGGGATTGCATAGAAAAAGTAATATTATCGGAAGCTGGATTAGGATAAAGACTCATAAATTGCTGCGATGGTATTTCTTCTTCTACTGATGAAACGGTGGTTGACCCCATCACAATAATAGAATGAGTTTCAGTACCGGCGCGGAAATTTAATAATGCAGTGCGCGGACCTTCGGTTTTTGGTGCAAAGCGAATGGTTATATTATGACAGTCACTTACCTTCATTGCACGCGGAATATTATCTTGATTTGTTATAGAAATGCCTGTTTGTGTCTCAAATATATCCACATTGCTCACTTCAAATTCTTTTGTACCTGTATTGCAAATTTTTACCACAGAATCGGAAGTTTGATTATTAGGAATTGGTTTGAGAATAATCATTTCTCCCGGTTCTACGGACGTTTCACAACTTTGCATAGTTAAAGTCATCACAGAATCATTACCATTAGTATTTCCCGAAAAAGTAATTACTAATTTTTTCTGACCAAGTGATTTAGGAGCAAATGTAAAAGTCAGTGCTTTACTTTCTTTTGGCGCAACAGTCAGGGGGGCTGTCGGTGATGCGATAGTAAAATCTTCAGTATCACCGGAAAGTGTCATTGCCGGCACCAATAAATCAACATCACCGGAATTAATAATCCAATTCGGTAAAGAAAATGTTCTACTTTTTCCAAGCGATGTGCAATTAAATCTAAAATCTTTATTTTGAAAAGCAAGAACAGCACCGACAGAACCGTTGACCACAATATTCGCAGACAAGCTATTTACTTCATTACAATTTCCTGTCACAACACATTTATATGTTCCTTGATCGGATTTTTTTACTTTGTTAATAATCAAAGGATTTGATGTTGCACCGGTAATGGGTTGATCATCTTTCCACCATTGATATTGAGCATTGGCATTAGTTTCCACAGACAATACCAAAGATTCACCTACATTTACAGTTTTTGCTTCGGGCTGTTTTGTAATGGAAAGAACCGGCGATAAACGCACCTTAAATTTTGCGGTTGTTTTTAAGGCACAGCTATTGGTGACGGTCACTTCATATTCGCCCGTATCGGCAACACTCAAATTAGTCCATGTAATTGATTTTGAAGTGATAGCGGGCAAAGCTTTACCTTGTAATTTCCAAGCAAATGTTAATCCTTCTTCGTCACTGATAGGTAATTCCAATGAATGTTGAGTACCAGCACAGAGAAGGGTGTCTTTAGGATTTTCATTGAATTTGGGCGCACCCTTGGCAAATAATGTTGCTTTTTCCGAATTAATTCTTGTGCCGCATCCACCACGCACTTCACAATCATATTCCCCCACAGTATTGGAATTTACATTTGCGATCACGAGCGTAGCCTTATTTCCACCGGCAACATCTTTACCATTGCGTCGCCAGCGATACGCTAATTTCCAACCCGTGGCAGCAACCGTCATCGTGGCCGATTTGCCTTCACATGCTGAAGTTGTTACAGGATTTTCTGTAATTTCCGGTGCTTGTAATCCGAAAAAAAGCATATCGGCTGAAAAAACATTTTGCCCACATCCGGTAATTCTCACACTATATGTACCATTATGCGAAGGATCAACATTTTGGATACCATACGTTGCGGCATTAGCTCCGGGTATATCCTGTCCATTTTTCCGCCATTGATATGTATAAAGTGTATTGTTGTCGGTGGTTATTCTAAATGTACGCTCAGCTCCGAAGCAAACGGAATCGCGCGGTTTAAGATCCGTAACAATAGTTGGCGCAGAACCTACCGAAAATGGTGCATTACTTTGATCTACCTCTGTGCCTCCTATAGCACGAACACGTACGAAATAAGATCCACCCGGTTGTAAAGTCGAAGGCAAGTTCCATGTATATTGTCCGGGTGTTGCATTGACCACTGCTATCGGATTCCAAGAACCATCTCCGGGATTATAATCCAGAGCCACTTGCGCAATACCTGCGGCTGTCCATCGAATGGTTCCCGTGCCGTTACGACACCAGATTTCTCCGCCATTAGGTGCGTCTAATGACAAGCCGGAAACATTGATAGTTATAGGGCTCATAACTCGCCAATTATCGCCGGCATCGTCAGAGTTATTACCATTGACGGCATTGCCCGCTGCACGTAAGGTATATGTGCCCGCTGCCGTAGGAGCTGTCCACGAAAATGAATAAATGGTTTGACGCGGCGTACCTCCAATCGGTTGAGGCGAAGAATGGGTAAGCTCACCATTTGCCAATCGTAAACCGGTGCCGGCTGTAAATGTTCCTACATTAGAACCACCCGCATTGACAATGCTGATATTAACACCTGACGTAGGTGCACTGGCATGAGCGACACTAATCTGAAAATTTCGTGTTTCACCCGGGGTCATAGAAATGGAGGTCGTACCAAGAGGTAACAGATTTACGGCTGTGGTAGGACTTTGACTGCCACCATGGCATGTACCGCAACCTGATTGACTTCGTCCGATGACACCACCGCTATTCGCATGGGCAGTATGAGAAAACATTATTGTCATTGCGACAATACATACTAAAGAGTACAACGTTTTCATAATAAAAACCTCGTAAAAAATTTAACCATTAATTGTAAGTATTTTTGTTATTGAATCGAAATTTGTTGAAAATTCACGCAGAGAACTTTTGGCTGGTCCTTCCACAACTTTGCCATTCACATCGAAGAAAGAATCATGGAATTTACACCATATATTTTTTCCTTCATACGGATTTTCGACTTTTCTGGGATCCGGGGGCTCTATTGGATTGGCTTCATGCGTACATAAAGAGGTAAATACCTTATATTCCGTAGCAGAAATTTTTATGATAATTACAGGAATATTGTTATTTAACGATTTATTATTTTGCGTTATTAAACGTTTTATCCCTTGTCCGTCAATCAAATTTTTTATTTCTTCATCGGTTTCGGTATTAATAGTAAACGTATTGCCCGTGGGAGTGAGCGATACTTTGTTTATATCTGTTTCACATCCTTGCAATGCAGAGAGAATAAGCCCACTGCAAAGCACACCACCGGTTGTAAGAAGGGCATTTTTACAAAAGTCTCTTCTTTGCTGATTTTCTAATATTGGTAATGTATTCATAAATTCACAATTATTATTTTTCTCCGGTAGCACCGAATAATGCAGCTTCCAATTGAATAGTTTCGCCGACTTTACTGCCTACAATACCACCTTTTCCTTTAACATTATAATCTTTTAAAGCAACCGAAAAATTGGCATTAATCATCACTAAATCGCCCGCAGCACGCTTTTTCGTTGCCTCGGATTCTTTCACATATTTCATTGTTATAGGAATTTTCATTTCTTTTGACACACCGTGCAAGGTAAACTTACCGACAGCTTGTGCTTTGATGGTGATACCATTATCTGAAGTCACTTGCACGCCCTCAAGTTTCAGCACTTGAAATGTAATGGTAGGAAATTTTTCAGCATCAAGCCATTCTTCATCGTACATGTGCTCATCGCGCTTGGAAACACCGGATTTCATAGACATTACTTGCACAGTGATTGTACCTGTCGTGGCTTCAAGATTAGAAGCATCAATGGTAAATTGACCGGATACACCTTTTGCTGTTCCTGCAATTTTTTCTAAAGGTGCATCACTCAAAAATTTCATCATATTACTGCCGACTTTATCAGTAATCATGACAATTTTTTGCCCTGCAACTCCATTATTCAATCCTGTTCCTGCCCACACAGGCGTAGAAAGCACTAAAGCACTTAAACAAGATACCATAAACCGTTTTTTCATAGATAAATTCCTTATATTAATGTTGCGAATGATTGTGATGAGTGTGACTATGATGCTTATGATGCTCATTATGTTTCGCATGACGCATTTCTTCCCTTTTTCGTAGTGCTTTTTCTCTTCGCATCATAAAGAAAGAGAAAATTGAAAGTGCCGCACATAATGATGAAGGCACACTTGCCGATTTGAAGGCATTGACAAGACTTTCATCATCGCCGGGAAAAAGTCCTAATTGAAAATCTTCAACAAAATCCCTTTTTTCAACTGTTGTTCCAAAAATAGGATCAACTTCTTTGATAACAATTTCTCTTTTATCTTTTGTATAAATTTGCTGACCGTCTTTGAACCACCAGCTAAACATACTCACTATGCCGCAGACGGATATAAAAAGCAACAGATTCCATTTCATGATAATACCTCGTTGAGAGCTTAGTAAAAAAGATGTATTTGCATAGCCCATCGCGATGAGCGAAAATTTTCCGTATCTAGTATTCTGTATTCAGGACGCAATTCGATATGTGGTAAAACGAATGCTTGGGCTCCCAGCACAATGGAATATACATTGTTTGTGTTACCATTTGCAATAACGGTTTTACCCGTTTCATAACGCGCAGTTGCAGACAATCCTTCCACTATGGGATACATTCCATCAAACGATAAAACCGAAGTTTTTTGAACATTGCGCTTTTCTGTTTCTGAGTATTCTATCATTATCGCTGCTTTATCAATGATGCCGATTGTGCCAAATCCACGTATATTAGAAAAATCGTCATTCACCATAGCCGATGCCCCTATGGACGTATAAAGTGTTTTCTCAAAAAATTGCTCCATAAACTCAACTCTACCCACCATCGTTGGCATATTCGAAGCAGAAACTAAAGAAACACGATTACCTGCATTATTCTCCACTAAAATTTCACTCATGGCATAAGAACCAAACACCCCCAGAGATGCTGTCATCGAATGCCAAGAATCATACGTAAGCTCCGCACCAAACTCTGCGAATGCCGGAGGCAGAAAATTGGTCGTCAAGTTAGTACCTGTCGGTGAAAAAAATTGGCGTGTCATTTTGGAATGGTCATCATAGCGAATGCCAACATTGGGAGAAAATCGTCCAATCCTCAAGATAGGTAAATCCATGTTGGGCTGAAACAACACCGAAGCACCCCAAGCCTGCTGTCCGGGATAACGATTTTTGGAGGAATGCCCCGCATTGTAATTGGCTTCTACCTTTAGTTCATTCATAACAGCATATTGCGCATACAATGAACCCTGCATGGGAAAATACTTGCGTTCTGCGTCCGGCGAACTGTGGGCACGCACTGTTTGGAAACGCGCATCGGCACCTACGGTAAGTTTACCATCGAAAAATGTATTCTCTTCAAAAGGGGAAAACAAACTGCCAAGTCCAATACTTTCGGGCTTTACCAAAGCTACATCCATATAGGAATATGCTCCTAAGTCGCTGCGTAAGCCTCCACCATGCGATTGAATATGACATGAAATACATTTGTTGCCTGTTAACACTGTAAACTGAGGCAGTGCATGAACGGACGGAGCAAGTATGAAACAAACTACAATGGTGAAAAAAGTCTTTAGTACCATAATATCTCTAGTAAAAAGTAGTATATTTCTCCAAAACTACAAAAATTGCACGCAATATGCTTTTCTTTTCTGATGAGAATCTTATTTTGGCTTCATCATTGATCAAACACAAAGATTAATGCAATAACATATAAAGATGATATTTGTAACATATTCTACGATCAAACTTTCAAGAAAACCTAGTCTTTGATACGCATTTTGGAACAAAATTGCGTTTCGATGGTACATAGTGTATGACGCATGAATGAAGGAACAACGATGATTATTAGAACTCTTATCACATTACTTTTACTGCAATGGACTATATGTGTTGCGACTGCACAAGTATTAGTTACGGAAGTTTCTCCGGCAAATGGCACCATTCTCAATCGAAATCATTCTTCATCGGATTGGTTAGAATTGACAGCAATCTCGGCAAAAGTTAACCTTAAAGGTTGGAGAATTTCTGACAAAAACAATTTTGACAAAGCCTATATCTTACCCGATACCGTATTGAATCAAGGGCAATCCGCGATGGTATTTTGCACCAAAGACAAGAATACCCATCCCGTCACTACAGTAATCGGTGATGCTGCTTGGATTGGCAGATGGTCATCATGGGAACGTAACACCTTCGCATATATGCCCCTGTCCGGCGATTTTACCATGACCGTAAGAATCAACTCTCTTTACCATGACTCTGTTCCAACGGAAGCTGTACTCTTAATTCGTGATAATACTCATGAAACATCACGTTATATCGGAATCGCTGCTCTCAGTAATAAACACATGTATATACATCATAAAGCAAGCACAAATCCTAATGCCGATGGTTTACATTTTAAATTGCATCCTTATCCGGCAGAAGTTAAATTTCCACAATGTTGGCTAAAACTGCAAAAAAAGGGCGACACAATTAGTCTTGCAGCCTCTGCTGACGGATATTATTGGGCAGAAGAACAATCGTTTTACTTTCCATTTCCGCAAAAAGAATTTTTTGCAGGTATCGCGATTGCACCAACAAATTATGTCTATAGTAAGGATATTCGACTACACTATAGCGAGTTATTTGTTAACGATAAAGAATATCCGCATGGTTTTCCTCATATAGCAAACATAAAAACAGATAAATCGGCATCACAAAGTAAAAACAAAGAAATTCACGCTCCATTTCAATTATCTGCTTCCCAAGAAAAGCTATATCTGTGGAATCCCGACGGTAAACTCATTGACACTCTTTCTTGGTCTGATATCCAGGACAATCGGACATGGGGACGCGATTCACTATTGCACCAAGGCTATTTGTTTTACGCCACCCCCGGTTATAAAAATTCTCACAAAGCAGATACAATATGTTCATTGCCGGAGCTAAGTGAAAATTCGGGGATAAAAACCTCACCTTTTACAACGGAATTATTACATTCTAAGGATGATATTATACGATTTACGGCAAATAATGAAGTGCCTGATGAAACATCACCTATCTTACCCCATGATTCTACTTTGTATATTGACAAAACAATGACCATTCGCTTACGGAAATATAAAGAGAATCACATTCCAAGCCAAGTTCAAACATATACTTATATTTTTGAAGACAAAAAAGAATATCCGACCATTTTTCTTACAGCTCCCGATAAACTGTGGTGGGGTGATTCCATAGGTATTCTCTATGATTCGGCAGGTAAAACAAATGCTTACAACAATGTCGAAATTCCTGTTTCGATAGAATATATGAGAAATAATAAAAGGGAATTTTATGAAAATGCGGGATGTTCATTACGGGGAAGTTATTCACGTGAATTACCACAGAAAGCATTTGATATAGATTTTCGCAACAAGTATGGTAAATCATCCTTACAGTATAATCTCTATGGTAGAAAATCGGGTGAATATAATAAATTTATGTTAAGGAATGGCGGACAAGACTGGTGGACAACTTCAATTCGTGACAATATTGCAGCAACTCTTGCAAAAGAAATAGGTATTGATTATCAAGCATTTTCTCCAACACGAGTTTACATTAATGGTCAATATTGGGGACACTATACTATTCAAGAAAATTCGGGTGATGAATACGTTACCTCCAACTATGGATTGGATAAAGATGACTTTTCGATTGTTGGTATCTATGGAAACCCTTTACATGGCAACTCACAAAAATTTAACGAAATGATGAGAAATATAGAAAATACTGACTTTGCAATAGACTCAATCTTTAACAAGTTTATTCAGTTTTTTGACAACAATCAATTAAAGCTCTACACGGCACTACAAATTTTTATAGGAAACAGAGAGTTTCCGGGAAATAATGTAAAACTATGGTATGATAATGATGGGAGACTGCCTTTTCGATTTATTCTTTATGATACTGACTTAGCCCAAGCTTCGTTTTGGGATTACCATTATAACTCTTTTGATTACTTATTAAGTCCAGAAAAAATGAATTGGTCGAACCCACCCACTTCGACTCTCTTGTGGAGAAAGTTATTTTCAAACATTTCTTGGAAACACTCCTTTTTACTGAGTTTGTCGGACGAGTTAAACAATCATCTCTCCCCAGATAACCACATCCGCATTATTGATTCCTTAACATCAATAGTCGAAAATGAAATGCAAGACCACAGAAAAAGGTGGCAAATGATTACAAGTGATTGGAACCACGAAGTACAACGCTTGCGTGAATTTGCGACAGTTAGACAAGATATAGTTCGGCAACAAAGCATTGAGCGTTTTGGGCTTGGCGGAATATGTTCTGTATCGGTTGCCGTTCACCCTCCCAATGCATCGGGAACGATTAAAGTAAGCAAAAGTATAGCAACCTCCCAAATGCAACAAGCCGTCTTTTTTCAAGATGTTCCTTTACCATTATCCATTACTGAACATCCGCAATGGAAATTCCTTCACTGGCGTATAGGGGATTCGATTATTTCCACAGATAAAAATGTGATAATGTTACCGGATACAGTATCAATGAATATTATTGCCGAATTTGTACAAGATTCCACAACTATGGGTAATGCCATCCCTATTGTCATTAATGAAATCATGTATAAAGCAGCCGACAGTAAAGATATGAAAGACTGGATAGAATTAACAAATTATGGCAATGAGTCATATAATATCGGTTCATGGATTCTGCGTGACAATGACAATTCCCATTCATTTATTATTCCACCGAATACGATTATTAACCCTCAAGAATACATTATTATAGCAGAAGACACAACAAAATTTTTAGAATATTATCCACGACCGACAAAAATTATCGGGGAATTTGATTTTGGTTTCGGACGCGGCGATCAAGTACGGCTTTTTAATGCAGAGAATTTTCTCATTGACAGTGTTCACTATGGTATTATTTCTCCTTGGGACAGTAATGCCGATGGCACAGGACAATCATTGGAATTACAATCGCCTGTTTTGGATAATACTTTACCGGAACATTGGCATGCAACAGGGAATAATGGTGGAACACCGGGCAGACCGAATACACCCGGTTTATTTGTACACGACATCGGAGATAATGCAAATATTTCAATTCACAGAAACAATAATGTACTTGAAATTCATTGTACCGATACACCGCAAAAACTGCAATGTTCACTTTATTCTATTCATGGAAATCTACTGACACGTATTCACAATATTGGTACACAAACATCCATACCTTTAACAGGGCTTTCAAGCGGTATATACAATGTAATTATACAAGAAATGGCAACACTCCGAATCATTCATAGAAGTTCTTTTTCCATAATACAGTAAACTCAAGGCGTACAATGCATTAAATAGAGGCGATTATTTATTCTGCCGATGGATTCATAACGACCATTAAAACGATTATAGCGCGGTGTGCTTGTTTGGTCAACCATAAGCCCCGCAAAAGCAGTATTTTTTTCTAAATTCAGCATTACCATTGCCACACCCGAAGAAAAGCACATTGTTTTACTATAAGGTTTTACGCAATAAGGATTTGTTAAATCCATACCACGCTGAATAACATAGCGTTTTCCATTGATACTGATACCGAAATCTGTATCGAAAGTAAGAAAAAGTAATTCTTCGCCATTATATGTAAACATTGGTTTACTAGTTTCTTTGCCTGCGGCATATTCGGTACTACTGAAAACTATTTTGGGAATTTGTTGCTGATTTATTGCATTAAATGCGTACACAGGAGCTAAAGGATGCAGAGTTAAATTTTCAATTGAAAGATATGATTGACTTTCTATCGGCTCATAATACTCATCATTGAGTAAAACAGCCGTGGATGTTTGCCCTTGTTTTCCGACAAATGCCGCAATAGTACATTCTTGATTTATTACAAACTGCGAAATCATATCATAATAACGTGATTGAGGTTCATTTCCTAAATACACACGCCACTGCAAACCATTTGCCGCCACATACAATGGTCTGCCATCATGCCATATTCCAATAACTTTCACATCATCGTATAAGGGTGTATCGCCTCGAGAAGTGACTATGACCTTGCCTCCAGACCGTTGTGAGACATACATATATGAATTACCATAACAATCAACAACAATAGGACCGCTCCTTTGCAGCAATGCAATTTCCTGACCTTTCCATCGCATCATTTCCATAGTTCCTTGTGCATAGACAATGGCAGGATTACCATTACGACCATAATAGACACCGCGCGGCTCGGTAGCAATGATTGGAATAACCGAATCTTTATAGACAATATTCCAAACACCATTCACATTTAAGCCGAAAGTAGCCCACGATTCGCCATCAGGAGAAAAATTTGGCGTTTTCAACTCTTGATATACGTCAGTTTTTGCGCCATCCACCCATAAACGCGTCTGATTTGAAAATGGTTGTGTCAATGCCCACCAATGACGTGTAGTATCAACACCAAAGGAAACAACCGGCTCGCTTCCATCAAGTATAAGTGTTTCCCCGCATTTATTCGATGCTCCAACCGGCGCAAATGCAAGGAGAAACGAAGCAATGCCGAATAATAATCGTAAAAGAATCTTTGTGCTATTCATATCTATATGTGCAAGAAAAAGGTTATATAATTTCTGTACCCCAAATGCAACCGAAGAAACTATACACTGATTATTGTTACATTCTGATTCAAAACTATGCAAAACAATGGTATATCCCAAAAGAATCGGGCAAGATTACACTCATAGATTACTTACAATTCCATGAATGGCATATCGTTTGCAACTATACCTCTATCACCTCTATAATGGTGAATAATAACCATACGAACTAAAGATGGATAGAGATAATGACTGTAAATCGAGGCAAACGTAATCCTATACGCTATGACGGTTCTACACCGGATGTGATACTGCGTCATGCCCGCAATGCTGTTCAAAGTAAAGATTTCTTTACTGCCTTTGATTTGTATGAGCAACTTATGAGCATTGTGCCCCATCAATCCGTCGAGATACTCAGCGAATTGTATGATGTGTATCAGTCATTACCAGATACAACTTCTCGTTATTGGCTCTATCAAGGCAGACATTTTAACTTTGGCATTGAACCCCACGAAAAAGTACTTGATATTGGCAGCGGAAATATACCTTTTCCTTTTGCTACCCATCTTGCTGATCTTGCCGTAACAGATGATATGTATGGAAGAGCAGGAGTTCCGTTTAAGTATCTTGATGGCAAACCTGTTTATGAATGTGATGTCGAGAATATGCCCTTTGCCGATAAAGAATTCGATTTTGTCTATTGTTCTCATGTTCTTGAACACACGCATAATCCCGAAAAAGCCTGTAAAGAATTAATGAGAATTGCAAAAAGAGGATATATAGAAACGCCGACACGGGGAAAAGATTTATTCCTTCATACAGGAAAAGTATCGAATCATATCTATTTTGTTGAAAATATTGATGGAACATTAATATTCACAGAATATACTCCGGAAGAATTACAAGGATTAGACAATGATATTTTATTGCAAATGCATGTTAATCCGCAAACACAACGTGAGAAAGCATTTTCCGCATTAATTTATCTCAAATCACATCTGATAAATACAATGCTGTATTGGGAACATGGGTTTACGGTCGAAGTACGAAAACGCAGCAATAATAATACAGTGAAGAGTAGTGCTGTAACTCATCAGCCACATACTAAACAAACAGAAAAAGAGAATGATGTATATGCACTTATTCTTCATCTTTATTATCCTGCATTTTTAGAAAAACATTATAAACAATTTCCGAATCTCTCCAATGCTCCGATTGAAATTCAAAAAGATTCACTTATTGCATCTCGATTCGGCGACAGTGATTTTTATTCCAAAAATTTACATTCGCATGGTTGGAAAACGCAAGATTTAATTCTCAATGCCGCACCAATACAAGCATTATGGGCACAAGCACATCATATACATACGACTTCAGGATTGGAAATTAGCATTGCACAAATACGAGCAGAAAAACCATCTGTTGTCTATTTCCACGATATATCAATTGCCACAAAAGAATATATTGAAGCAATACGCCCCTATGTTGCATTAATTGTAGGTCAAATTGCTTGTCCTTTATTTGAAGGGACGTATTATCATGGCTTTGACATTCTCATTTCCTCCTTACCGCATTTTGTTGAAAGATTTCGTGCAATGGGAATAAAATCATATTATCAACCCTTAGCATTTGAATCATCACTGTTTACGGATATTATACCATATCATTCTCGTCCTGTCACATGCAGTTTTGTGGGAGGAATTTCGCCCATACACACGAACTCATTACGTTTATTAGATTTATTGGCAACAACAACGGACTGTCAATTTTGGGGCTATGGAGCAGAATCATTACCTCCTACCTCCCCCATTCGTGCAAAACACCACGGTGAAGTTTGGGGAATGGATATGTTTATGACTTTACAACAATCGAAAATAACGGTCAATAGACATGGAGCATTTGCTGAGGATTATGCCAATAATATGCGATTATTTGAAGCAACAGGGTGTGGTGCTTTGCTTATTACTGACCACAAAAGTAATATTGAAGACTTATTTGTCATAGGAAAAGAAATAATTACTTATTCCACGCCGGAAGAATGTGCTGAATATGTTCGCTATTATTCCGCGCATCCAGAAGAAGCAGAAATTATTGCCGAAGCAGCCAGACAAAGAACATTACGCGATCACAGTTACCATTTGCGTATGAATAAAACATCGCAATGGTTGAAGCGACATCTTCGTTATCAATCTGAAGACTTTTCCACAGTCAATATCCCTATTTCTCAAGTTTCTTCGGGCCACACTTTCATTGATAGAAAAGATTTGGATGATTCATTACTCAATGGATGGAAAAATCCTGATATCCCGCTCAGACAAAGAGCACTTGTCCATAATGAATTACAAGAATTATATAAAGGTTCCCTATCAAGAGTCTATAGTATTGCCGCTGAATCAATGCGATATCATCTGAAAAACGGCTCTTCATTATTGGAAATAGGCTGTTCAAGCGGCTATTATTCCGAAGTGTTGGAATATGTACTTGGTAAAACTTTTCAGTATTCGGGTATAGACATTTCTGAATCATTTATTGCTATGGCAAAAGACTATTATCCAGAATGTTCTTTTACTGTAGCTGATGCAAAAAATATACCTTTCCCTAAGGCATCATTCGATATTGTCTTTTCATCCGGTGCAATATTATATGAAATTGATTATGGGAAACATGTCCAAGAAACAAGTCGTGTAGCCCGAAACGTTCTTATTTATCACAGAACACCGATTTGCAAAAAAACAAGCACCCAATTACTAAAGAAAAAAGCATATAATGTTGAAACTGTAGAACGAATATTTAATGAACAAGAATTTCTGTCACTTATTATAGCTGAAGGATGGCATCTCGAATCATTATTAGTAATTAGTGAAGATTTTTCGCATGACTATTATGACATTACATATACATTTGTTCGAAAATCAGACGACATTATCCACACAAAAGAACTTACTCCAGCAAAGGCAATAACAATGACACTTGAAGGAACTCCCCCATTTTCTGCAACGACACAGCCGGAAGATATTTTACGTGATAAAGCAGTTCAGTTAATGAACAATGCCGTACAATATATGCAGCAAAATAATCACGAATCCGCATTATCCGAATTAGATGAAGCCATCATACATTATCCGCAAATTCCTAATTTACAATATCTGCGTTCATTATGTTTATGGAAAACGGGTAAAATGAGCGAGGCATTTATAGCGATGTTTGGTGAATTAAAAGTAGCACCCCATAATGAACAAGTCCTTTATACTGCTTCAATGGCTTCACGAGCAATACAGCCGTATATTGAGTCATCATCCGCTTATATTCAGAATATAAGACAACAGATAGAAATGTTGCGTAAGTTTGAGTTTAAGATATTTTCGCAAAGCGGTGAAGATGGTACATTAATGGGAATTTTATCACGTGTCGGTACAACGAACAAAAAATTCATGGAAATAGGTATTGGTAATGGTGATGAATGTAATACTGCCAATTTATCCATAAATCATGGATGGTCAGGTTTTCTTGTGGATGGCGATGATCAGCAAGTCCGCAATGCTCGTCATTTTTACAGACATTGCCCTCAAGTACGTGTTGAGCAATGTTTCGTCACAACAGATAATATCAATGAATTATTAATTTCCCATCGTGTCACAGGAGAAATTGATGTTATGTCATTAGATATTGACGGCAATGATTATTGGATTTTAGAAAAATTAAATGTATTGCATCCGCGCGTCGTTATTTTGGAATATAATCCTACTTTTGGTCCTGAGCGTTCTGTGACTGTTCCTTATGATCCTGAATTTTATCGTATGAACTATCATAAAAGCGGCTATTATCACGGTGCATCGCTATCCGCATTAGCAAAATTAATGTCATCGCGGGGCTATATACTTATTGGCTGTGATTCAAATGGATATAATTCATTTTTTGTACGCAAAGATGTCGCAGAAGGTATTTTTATCGAAGTACCACCACAAATGGCATATTATCCGGCAAAACCACGTTTCAGACATGGTTCACCGGAAGTGCAATTTGCCGTAATAAAAGAATTACCATTAATTGAGGTATAATCATCATGAGCGCAGAACGCATTGAACATAATGGCATTCGTTATGCCGAAGTAATTAGAGCAGATGTAAAAGTCTCCCATACAATATTCTATTCTCCGCCCGAATCATCATTTCAATTCGGTTTATTGGCGCATGATGCAGGATTTATTGAACCACCGCATTATCATAAACCATTCAAAAGAGAAATTGTGGATTTACAACAAATGTTTGTGGTTCAAAGAGGCATCGTTGCTGTGGAACTTTATACGGATGACGGAGAATTATTACGAGAAATTACTTTATATGCCGGTGATGGTATTGTCCTAATTCATGGCGTTCACGCTATACGCGTCATTGAAGATATGCAATGTATCAGTGTTAAACAAGGACCATATCTGGGTATCGAAAATGATAAAATATTTGTAGAGGCAAAAAAAAATGATTCCGGTATTTGAACCTATTATAGGTGAAGAAGAAATTGCCTATGTCACTGATGCACTTCGCAAAGGAGAAATATCAGGTTCTTTCGGCGGTTATATTCCCGAATTTGAAAAACAATTTGCGGATTTTTGCGGTGTGAAACATGGTATTGCCGTTTCGAGCGGTACAACCGCTTTGCATCTTGCAGTACAAGCTGCCGGTATTGGTCGTGGAGATGAAGTCTTGGTCAGTGCCTCCACAAATATTGCAACAGGTTTAGCTGCTTATCATAATGGTGCTGTTCCGATAGCTATAGACTCAGAACCCATCACGTGGAATATTGACCTTGACAAAATTGAGGAAAATATTACACCACAAACAAAAGCAATTATTCCCGTTCATTTGTTTGGTCACCCCGTTGATATGGATGCACTCATGGACATTGCAAAAAAATATTCTCTCACGGTAATTGAAGACTGTGCGGAATCTCATGGGGCAACAGTGCGAGGGAAAATGACAGGTTCCTTTGGTGATATGGGTTGTTTTAGTTTTTATGCCAATAAAATTATTACGACAGGCGAAGGCGGAATGATTGTCACCGATAATGATATACTGGCAGAAAAATTACGATTATTACGTAATCTTGCATTTACAAAGCCACGATTTTACCATGAATTACCCGGACATAATTTTCGTATGACAGGGTATCAAGCGGCAATGGGTATAGCACAACTTAAAAAAATCAATCAATTTATTGAGGACAAACGAAGAATTAGTGCAGAATATACACAACAATTATCAACAATACCATATATACAAACACCTGCAGAAATGTCTTGGGCTAAAAATGTCTATTGGATGTATGCAATTGTCTTGAGAAATCATCCAACAGTGACAAGAGATATGCTTGTATCATACCTTCAAGAAAAAGGAATTGAAACCCGAACATTTTTTTGTCCTATGAATATACAACCTTGTTTTTATGATAGTGAAGGTTGGCGTCATATTCCCTGCCCTATTGCTGAGAATCTATGGCAAACGGGATTATATTTACCCTCCGGATGTACTTTAACAAAAGAACAAATTACCTATATTTCTTCGATGATAAAGGAGTGTTTGTCATGATTTCATATATTGGACGACATGCTGCACTCTATGATATTTTTTATCAGGATAAAAATTACAAAAAAGAATCTGAATTTATTCATAAGTATTTTTGTCATAATGGGCATGGAAATGCTCTGTTTGAAGCAGCATGTGGTACAGGGAATCATGCTTTCGAGTTTGAAAAATTAGGGTATATTGTCACAGCAATAGACAATTCACCCGATATGATACAAGAAGCTGAAAGAAAGAAATTAGAAAAGAAATCGAAAGTATCTTTCTCTCTTGCATCAATGAGTGAATTAGATACAAATAAATTCCATAACTATGATTATGCAATCTGTCTTTTTGATTCTTTGGGATATGTATTGACAAATGATAATATTAAAAATACTTTGTGTACTATGTACTCTTTACTGAATCCCGACGGTATTTTCTGCTGTGAAGTATGGCATTCTGCGGCGATGCTCAAAGGATATTCCCCTGTTCGCTATAAACAATGGACTATGGACGATACAGAGCTGATACGTATTTCTGAAACTTCGCTCGACACAATATCATCCACGGCAAAAATTGACTTTACTATTCTTGAACTGCATAAAAATGGTGCATATACTAAAATGCAAGAGACACAGAACAATCGTTTTTTTCTGTCAATGAGATAACATATTTTCTTACTGAAGCCGGATTTACTGATATTTCTATTTTTGACAGTTTTACTCAGGACACACATATTAACGACCAAGCATGGCATTTACTCTGTTTTGGTCATAAAAAAAATACCAAATGAGGAGCAATAGAATGACAATAGGATTTTTTGCAAGTTTTAATGAAACAGCAGGTGGTGTATTTCAATATGCTGTTTCTATGTTTAGAGCATTATCGCAACGCAAGGAAAAATTTATAGCGATTCTTGCTCCTCATAGTCCATTATCGGCATATATTCCTGAGCATTGGGACATTATCGAATATCCTCAACATTTGTGGACTACCAATGAACATCGTCAAGGAAAAATAAGCGGAGATGGCTTTGATTTAACAGAAAACGGCATAAACCGAGGTGCATATAACTTTTTCAAAAAACATAATATTGACTTACTTCTCTTTGCTGCACCTGAGCTTATTTCCTTTGAAAGCGGTATTCCCTATATTATGCCTTTTCATGACTTACAGCATCGAATACAACCACATTTCCCGGAAGTATCTGCATTAGGGACATGGCAATGGCGTGAATATTTATTCCGCAATGGTGCAAAATATGCTCATGGTATTCTTGTGGACTCCGAAACTGGCAAAGAGGATGTTCTTCACTATTATGGTGATAAAATTACAGCGGATAAACTATTTATCCTTCCTTTGCCGCCGGCATATACCACAGTAAGTACAAAAAAATTTAATCGAGATAATTTTCTCAAAAAATATACTTTACCCGAAAAGTTCTTTTTCTATCCTGCACAATTCTGGATGCATAAAAATCATGCACGATTATTTCACGCTTTACATATCGCACGATTTCGTCATGGTATAGATATGCCCATTGCACTTGTCGGTTCTCGAACAGGCGGAGAAGCCGAAGCTCGTGAAAGAATACATTATTTGGCGATGTATGTAGCAGAACAATTTGCAGTACAAGACCTCACTCGTTATTTGGGATATGTTCCCGATGAAGATATGCCGCTTTTATATCAAGAATCATGCGGATTAATTATGCCAACAATGTTTGGACCGACAAATACTCCCGTTTCTGAGGCATGGAGTTTGGGTTGTCCCGTTATTAGTTCAGATATTCGTGGTATTCGTGAACATATTGGTGATGCAGGGGCTTTGGTAAATCCTAATTCTGCCGAAAATATCGCAGAGGTAATGATTCAACTTTGGACAGATGATGCCATAAGACAGCAGCTTATTACAAAAGGAAAGCAAAGGATTAGTGACTATAATCCATCACATTTTTCTGTATTGCTGAACAATGCAATTGATAGTGTTTTGCCAGCATTAAAGGAAAAAAGTGATTTTTTTCTCTAAAGGAGAGTTTGCATTCACCAATCAAATTCTCCGAAATTAATAATATTTCAGCCGGTTCACACGAAAAAATTACTATAGCAACGACAATTGCACCTTTTGATATAGAAAAACAAAAAAAAGCAGTGCAGTCGTGGATTTCATTAGGATTTCATGTCGTTTCTCTTAACTCGAAAGAAGAAATTGAGTCTTTATCGGCACATTTTCCAATGATTACCTTTTATGAATGCAATAAAACGGCAATTGATATTTGCGGTAAACCACTTCAGTTCTTTGATAATTTTCTTCATTATTTTCGTGATACCGACACAAAAATATGTGCTATTGTAAATTCTGATGTCATATTAAGAACAGATAATACTTTTCTTTCTTTTATTCGTGAGAACATAAAAGATTCTTTTCTCTTTGGTAGCCGTTTGGATGTTGTAGATGCACATTCGGAACATGGTATAATGTACAAAAACGGTTATGATTACTTCTTCTTTGACCAATCTCTCATTTCTTGCTATCCTGCAACAGATTATGCGTTGGGCGCACCATGGTGGGATTATTGGGCAGTATTTTGTCCATTAAATTGTGGACATACGGTAAAACAAATTCTCTCCCCTATTGCCATTCATATTCAGCACCCGATGAACTATAATATGAAGCTATGGTTTCACTATGGCTCATTATTTTCAGAGTATGTACGCAACAATACACGGATATTTGTAAGTGAATTTTCAACTATATTCCAAGAAGGTGAACAGGAGGGAATTAATGCTCTTATTTCCAATGTTTCCATAATATCAAATAAGCTCATTCATGCGCTTTCACAAAAAATTCTTATAAATATTCCGGCTATAACACCCCAAACAACCGATACCTATAAAGTAAGTGCCATTGTGTCGCTCTATAATGCGGAAAAATTTATTGCGGGATGTTTAGAGAATCTTATTAATCAAACACTCTACAAAAAAAATCAACTTGAAATTATAATTATTAATAGCAATTCTCCTCAAAATGAAGAAATAATTATTCAAGAGTATAGAGAAAAGTATCAACATATACGATATATAAAAACGGAGCAAAGAGAAACTGTCTATCAAGCATGGAATCGTGGCATCGCAATGGCTCAAGGACAATATATTACGAATGCGAATGCTGATGACCGCCACAGAATTGATGGTTTAGAAATTTTGTCCCGAGCTTTGGATTGTATTCCCGAAATTGGTATTGTCTATGCAGATTCCTTTGTCACTTCGGTTGAAAATCAAACATTTGATAATTGCACACCCCATTTGCGCTATTCTTTACCCGATTTTAATCTTGGTACACAATTATCCAGCAGTTGTTTCGGAGCACAACCCATGTGGCGTAAATCAGTTCATACTACAATTGGATTATTTTCTTCAGAGTGGTCTATCGCAGGTGATTATGATTTTTTTATTCATGTCGCTTGGAAATATAAAGCTGCTCATATTCAAGAAACGCTTGGTTTATTTTTATCCAGAAATGATAGTGTCAGCGGATATGATAATGCACAAAAAACAATTCAAGAAACACTCAATATTTTACGGAAATATCGTACAAATATTCCATTGGAAGATTTATATCCTGCCTTACTTCACGATTCTACACCTTTGGCAAGAATGTCAGCATTGTGGGATATGGGCAATCTTTGTGCTTTAAGTCCATACAGAGATTATGAACTTGCCCTTGAATTTTATCAAAAAGCTATTGATATTGATGGATTAACGCAACAAGAAGAAAATGCAATTCAAAAAGGATTAGCAAATAATGCCGGAGTGATAGCTTTTTGCATGAATAATTTCGATCAAGGTCTTTCTTTATTGCAAGCGGCTTTACCCTCAATCGAAGCACAATCGAATATCGAATTGGTTAAAAAATCTTTGGAACATGGAACACGCCTGTACGCACTTCATTTTCGTATGACGCAGTTCAATCATCCAATTATTCTTCAAGCACGTATGGCAAAAGGAATTCGATTAAATGAATGTGGAAATTTTGAATATTCGGATGATCATCAACAAGTTTTCTGGGATGGATATATCGGTATGGATGGTGTACCCGTCACTGATGAAGAAATTCTGACAGCAAAAAAATTATTACCAAGAGTTTCCACATTTATTCCGGAAAATACTATTCCTATACTCGCGTCAAAAAAAAAGATTCTGATGACAATGTATGGATGGAATGAAGAAGGCGGCGGCACACAATTACCGCGTGCTATTGCTTTTGCCCTTGCCGAACAGGGCTATGAAGTCCATGTTATGTACGCTGCTGCTTATACCGATTCTTCACTTCCTTCCTATTCCGTTGTACATCAAAAAGATGGCAATATTTCTTTATATGGAATATTTAATCGTGCTACTATATTTTATGACCTTCAAAATCCACAAAGAGAAATAGCCGATGCCAAAGTACAAGCAATTTTCCAAAATCTCTTGGACGAAATTTCGCCGGATATTATTCATTTTCACAATTTTCTCGGTTTATCATTGGCAATCGTAGCAACTGCACGAAATCAATCTATACCATATATTTTTACTCCACATAATTATTGGACTTTATGCCCGCGTTTGTATCTTCTTAACAAAGATGGCGCTCAATGCTCCGGACCTTCATCCGATGGCAAAAAATGCGCACAATGTGTTGATAATACCGATGAATATACCCATTATTCTTCACGTCTTTCTCACGCTATTTCTTTATTTTCAGATTCCGGCAACAGGATAATTCCTCCATCACATCGTACAAAGCAATTACTTGTAGAACATGGATTTACTCATGACACTATAACAGTAATACACCAAGCATCTCCCATCACTGAACAATTGTGGCATAGTGTCGGAAAAGTAAGAAAGAATGGCAATACATCAGAAAAACTCTCTATTCTCTATTGCGGTGCTTTACTGCCAATAAAAGGAGTCCATACTCTTGCGCAAGCAGTGCAGTATTTATCTCCTGATGCAATATCTGTGAATATTTATGGAGGCGGCTCACAAGAGTATATTCGCTATCTGCAATCATTGGATACAAACCATATTCTACATTTTCATGGGAAATATTCACTCAATGATTTACCGAATATTTTGAAGAAAGTAGATATTATGGTAGCACCTTCATTATGCGAAGAGACAGGCGGACTCATTTTGACAGAAGCATTAGCGGCGCGTGTACCCGTGATTGCTTCAGCTATTGGAGGTTATTTGGATTTTATTCATAATGATAGTAATGGCTATCTTTTTACGGCGGGTTCATCACAAGAATTATATGATATTTTGCAATTATTTGTGTCAGATAGATCAAAATTACACTCATTACTACAAAAAATGGGTGCGCCGCGTCTATTTTCCGACTATATTAACGATATAACTGTTCTTTATTCACAATTAATACAATCTCATAACAATGAAAGAAAAAGTTCATATACAAATATTGGATAAATATCGCTGTTCCTCACAGGCAAGACAGCATATTGTCTATGCCGATGAGCCACAAGAACTTGGCGGAACAGATACTGCACAATCACCCAATGAATTATTACTTTCTGCCCTTGGTTCTTGCACCGCAATTACCTTAACAATGTATGCAGAAAGAAAAGGTTGGATTTTTTCTCTATTAACTATTGATCTTTCGATGGAATCAGAACATAGTACAGATGGTAAAATCTCAAGAATCGAAAGAGTTATTCATTGCGAAGGAAATTTCGGTCATGAGGAAAAAGAACGTTTACTTCATATAGCAAAGCAATGTCCGGTGGCAAAAATACTTACCGGTACAGTCACAATTACAACAACATTATCGGAGTCATAATGAAAAATATCACAAAAAAATATGATAATGGTGAAATTACCGTTATCTGGCAACCCGCAATGTGCAGCCATTCCGCTAAATGTTTTCACGGTTTACCATCGGTCTTTGATCCGAGAAAGAAACCGTGGGTAACTCCCGAAGGCGGCACAACGGAAGAAATAATTCGACAAGTAGAGCAATGTCCTTCCGGTGCATTATCCTATATAAGAAATGAAGGGAATGTAATTGAAGAAAAATCAGAGAGTATTGAATCGGAAACAATTATCGAGCCATTACCAAATGGTCCACTTTTAGTCTATGGTACTGTTCATATTCGTCATGGTGACAATGAACCGATAATAAAACATAAAGTAACAGCATTTTGTCGTTGCGGTGCTTCTTCCAATAAACCATTTTGCGATGGTACACATACAAAAATCGGTTTTCATGGATAATATATTAGATTACTTACTCCCCTCAAATATCCGTAATGATTTCTGAGGGGAGTGTTTTTATTTTATGAGGACCTTGTGTAAACACTGCGAAGACAATGTCCCGCAACAATGAACTATGAAAAAAACCAGAGAACAGTAATATTTCATAGTTATATATCTTTGATTACTCTTTCCATTGAATTATTGAGCTTTCTAATTTTAACCCACCTGATTTTTCAATTCGTAGTAATGGCTTTCTCTGTCCTGTCTTTAGATTAAGCTCAAGGAATACAATTGCCATTGTTGCATTCTTCTGATTACTTTCTAAATCACCCTCTAATAATGTAAAACCTACAATAAGTATGTCATTAGAAACATTACTAACCGTTAATCCTGATCTGAGTAAAATGCTTTTAGGGTAAGGAGGGTTCCATGGAGACAAGTCATATTCATGACAGATCCATTTATTTTTATCCCATGTATATATTTCGGTATTTCGATATATTTCAAACATCATTGGTCTATCATAAACTGAAAAATATTTTCCTTTGTTTTGGTAGTACATATCATATAATCCACCTCCATTATCATCTAATAAAAACATTTCCAGACTTGTTGTATCTAAGCAGTATAATACGTCTTTGTATCCTTGAAACACAAACATATTATTCACAAAACCATAGGGCGTTAATCTAGTGGAGAAATATCGTGATGTTTTTTTTATAAGATTATAAAATACATATGCATTCTGTGCGATACTAAACACAAGATTATTTTCATTCCTACAGCTAAGACTTGGATTAGCAACTTCAGAAATAATGTTGAGCATAAATGTATCTCTATTATAAGAATTTTTTGTTTTTATAAGTTCATGGAGATAATAGCTCATTCGTCCATACTCTATTGGATTGGTAATGACAAAAATTTTATCATTTGTTGCTGAAACAACATAAACATTATTTATTGAGTTTATTTTGTAATAATCTTGTGATGTACTATCAAAAAAATAGAGATTACCATTGAGGATAAAAGAGAAATCATTTGCGATGACTTTGTCGTAAGGAAATAGATATATTGTTATCATCAAAAAAAGTAATTTCATATCTATTTTTCCTCCGAACCTGGTGGAATAGTACCTTCAGGAATATTCAACCAATATGTCAAACCCAACACCCCTCCGTAATCTCCATCAAAAGTCCATTTTAATGTAATAAAATGAAATTGATATCCTCTATAGGGACGGAATTCACTTTTTTTATTAATATAGGGATTGTCCGGCTGATAACCATCAGGATAATACCATATTTTCGGTTTCCATTTTTTTACTGCCGTGCGAATGCTATCTTCTAACATTATCCAAAACTTGTCTTCTTTCGGAATATCATTACCAACATTGTATAATGGATTGATTATTATACGTGTTATCTCATTTTTTGTATTAAATACAAGAGAGACAGATATATATATTTCTTTTATAAGCAAAGACATATCATGATGACTATACCGAATATCGTCTTTTTGTTGTTCGTATAAGCCTGGAGGCAATCCCGGATAAGCAAACTCTTCAAATAATGAATCGGGTTTCATTCGTTTATTTGAATACTCCTTTAGATATACTTGTCCATACATATCTGACACAACAAATAAACACAGGATCAGAGCAATATATTGTATATATCTCATCATTTTTTATCCTTTATTTATCATCTTCTTCATCAAATTACCTGACTTGATGCTCTATAATGTTTTTAGAATGTCTCACCCAAGTCGAACTTCGGCTTGTATCATCGGTTGTGGCAATGATGCTCCAATAGCCGGAACAAAAAGATGCGCCGCTTTTGCACAAAATTCTCTTTCATCTGCTTGCAAACGACTTGTCATCATACGGAAAGGATTTAATCGCTGCATAGGCACAGAGACCGCAGCCCGCGCAGCTTCTAATATTGTTGATTGCAATGCAGGTCCATAGCAAAAGCACATATCAATAAATGGGACATAACCTGAGAGTAATTTTTCTATTTCTTTTTCACATACTTCGGGAAATGATTCAGGCGATGGTATAACCAATAAATTATAATATGCTAATTCGCCATTTTTTAAGACACTCACATCACAGTAATTTTCTTGCATGCCAATCAACAAACAAATACTATTATGGGCATCGGGGTAATTATACAATAATGCTCCATTTGCTGCAAAGTGGCTTGCTTGAATATTTTTTAATGGTACACCTGTCATCGTAAGAATAAATTCACAAGCCATCAAATATTTTTTTTCCATCATAATGGCAACCATCATTGCGGTGCCGTCTAAACGTGGACACATCGGATATACAGCCGATGTAAAATCATCAAATGAATGTTGAGGATAGGCATTTTTGATTTCAAATTCGAGCATTCGCCGTAATTGTTTGGTATCGGAAGTGTCTAATGCCGGGAATTGATGTACAAAAATATTATCAACAGGAACAGCTATAGTTGCACTGACAGCACCTTCTGCCATCTGCGGTAAAAATGACTCCAAACGTGTGAGAGCGTCCATATAATCGGTATCGCTTTTTACGGTTTCGGCAATCACACCTATATCAGTTAATTCAAGCCCTTTTTGCCCGGGTTCGACTTTGGAAATATATGTTCGTTCATTGCCGAAATATAGTGAGAGAGTTGTGTCCATAATTATCACCGATAAATAATGAAAGAGTGATTATTTTTTTCCTACCGAAAGATATTGTTTCATTTTTTCAAACTTTTTTTCACCAATTCCTTTAATATTCATAATATCTGCGGGAGATGAAAATTTTTGCAATTTTCTGTATTCTATAATTTTTTCAGCCGTTTTTTCTCCCACTCCGGGCAGCATCATAAGTTCTGCTTTCGTTGCAGCATTGAGATTTATGGGCTTGGTAGGTAATGAGTTAGATTTTTTTTGCTCTGCTTTTCCTTCGGGCGTAGTATTGTACGCTGCTGTATCGAGAGCATTGCCTTGCAGTCCCACTCCCGAATATGTACTTTGTTGTTGCGAAGCAACGCTGTCAAGTGTAGCAAAAATTTGTTTTTCCAGAGCCGAATAATGCAAATGTGAATTATCTTGCGGTGCAAATATTTTAAGAGCAATGCCACAAATTAAACCACCGACGATTATTGCAACCGCCGTCAATTCTTGTTTTGTAATTCCCAATAATGTTTGCAAATTTTTCATAATTGACACTGTTGCATTATGAGCTACATCCCCTCACCATAGCGTGAAGGGACTCAGCAATAAAGAATTTATGAGCGCAATAATCGGAAATCTCTGTCGCCTGCATATTCTGCATCAGCTCCGAGCAATTCCTCAATACGCAATAATTGATTATATTTTGCCACACGGTCAGTTCTGCTTGGCGCACCTGTTTTTATTTGCCCCGCATTAGTTGCAACCGCAATATCGGCAATTGTTGCATCTTCTGTTTCACCTGAACGATGCGACACGACAGTCGTATAGCGATTGCGCTGTGCCATTTCCATTGCCGTAAGCGTTTCGGTTAATGTGCCGATTTGATTTACTTTAATAAGAATGGAATTTGCCACACCTTGCTCAATACCGCGAGCAAGAAAATCGGGATTAGTCACAAATAAATCATCGCCAACCAATTGTACTTTTTGCCCAAGTGCATTTGTGAGTTTTTTCCACCCATCCCAATCATTTTCACCCATGCCGTCTTCGATGGAAATAATAGGGTATTTTTCACAGAGGCGCACATACCATTCTACCATTTCATCGGAGGTTTTTAATTCTTGCGTTGATTTATACATGCGATATTTTCCTTCATGCACCATTTCGCTGGCTGCAACATCCACTGCTAATTGCACTTGATCTCCGGCAGAATAACCCGCAGCGGCAATTGCGTCAAGAATTACATCGAATGCTTCTTCATTTGATTGCAATGATGGAGCAAATCCGCCTTCATCACCCACCGAAGTATTATAATGTTTTTTCTTCAATACATTTTTTAAATGATGGAATATTTCAGTTCCCGCGCGCAATGCTTCGGAAAATGTGGCAAATCCGCTTGGAATAACCATAAATTCTTGAATATCCACTGTATTGTCGGCATGTTTACCACCATTAAGAATATTCATCATCGGTGTTGGCAACACACGAGCATTAACACCGCCCAGATAACGATGCAATGGAATATTATACCATGAAGCGGTGGCTTTTGCACAAGCTAATGATACACCCAGAATAGCATTCGCACCCAAATTTGATTTATTTGTCGTGCCATCCAAAGTGAGCAACAGTGTATCAATTTGTCTTTGGTCAGAGCAATCCAAACCAATAAGAGCATCAGCAATAATTTCATTGACATTCGCAACGGCTTTGGTTGTTCCTTTGCCCAGATAGCGAGCAGGATCGCCATCGCGCAATTCACATGCTTCATGCTCACCTGTGCTGGCACCGGAAGGAACGGCGGCGCGCCCCATATACCCATCATCAAGAATAATATCAACTTCGACAGTGGGGTTGCCGCGCGAATCAATAATTTCACGGGCTATAACATCTTCAATAATCGGAATCATACATCACGAAATAAATATGAAAAAAAAATTATACTTGAATTGCATCAATCTCGGCTGCCAAACGAAAATCTAATTCCGTCAAGCCTCCTTGGTCATGAGTAGATAAGCAAATTTGCACTTTGTTCCATCCGGTCAAATGAATATCGGGATGATGATCCATTTTTTCCGCCAGAATAGCTATTGCATTGATTAATCCTATTGCACTCACAAAATTTGAAGGTGCAAAATAACGAATAATTATCGTATCGTGATGTTCCCACAATGGATGCTTGCCCATCAAATACGTAATTTCTTCCTTTTCTAAAAGTCGAGGACGTGCCATCGAAAGATTCTCCCGCCATTGATTAAAAAGTATTCACAAAAAATAAAAACCCGACATGCATATTTGAAATGTATGTCGGGTAAACGATACTCATGGTCTGTATCTTATGCGACGACTGCTTCGAGGCGTTCGGTAATATATGATTTTGACACAGCTCCGATGATAGTGTCGGCGATTTTGCCGTCTTTGAATATCAATAATGTCGGTATGGAGCGTACACCATATTCCATAGCAACATTGGGATTGTTATCAACATCTAATTTTCCGATACGTGCTTTTCCTTCATAATCGGCAGCAAGTTCTTCGATAACCGGTGCTATCATACGACATGGACCACACCATGTTGCCCAAAAATCTACTAAGACAGGTGAAGATGATTCAAGAACTTCGCTTTTGAAGTTATCATCTGTGAAATGAAGCGCATTAGCCATTAATCTAACCTTTGAATAATAATAATATGTGAAGAGTTTAAGACAAAATTACAGAAGATTATCTATTCTGTAAGCGATGTGGATTGACGATGCACATCGTTCATTTGTGTAAAAGTTGATTTTGATTGGTCATATCGTCGGGTCAACCCCACAAGCACATCTATATAACATTATGATTTTATTGAGATTATATTTTTGCTCTTAGAGGTGCTTGAGAATATGCCCCATTTTATACTTTTTGGTTTTGAGATATTCTTCATTTTCGGGGACAGGCTCGATTTCTATGGAAACTCTGTCCACAACTTCTAAGCCATAGCTTTCCAATCCTACCCTTTTTGTAGGATTATTGGTCATAAGCATCATTTTTCTTACCCCCAATTGATTGAGTATTTGAGCACCTATACCATAGTCACGTGCATCGGGCTTAAATCCGAGAGCTTCATTTGCTTCGATGGTATTCATGCCTTGTTCTTGCAAGGAATATGCTTTAATTTTATTGGTAAGTCCAATACCCCGACCTTCTTGGCGCATATAGAGAATTACACCTTTTCCGGCATGTTCAATCATTTCCATTGCTCGATGAAGTTGTTTACCGCAATCACAACGCAAAGAATGGAAAATATCGCCGGTCATACATTCAGAATGTGCGCGCACCAAAATCGGTTCATCAGCAGAAATTTCACCTTTGACCAGAGCTAAATGCTCTTTACCATCGGTTACATTTTCAAATATTTTTACTTGAAAATTACCATATTCGGTGGGTAGCTGTGCTTCGGCAACAAAGCGTACCAATGACTCTTTTTCTAAACGATAGGCAATAAGATCTTTTACCGTAATAAGTTTAAGTGAGTGCTTTTCAGCAAAATCAAATAATTCTTCACCGCGCGCCATTGTGCCATTATCTGCAAGAATTTCGCAGAGCACTCCGGATGGTTGCAAGTCTGCCAATTTCATCAAATCAATGACGGCTTCGGTGTGGCCCGCACGACGCAATACGCCGCCGGGACAAGCAATTAATGGGAAAATATGCCCGGGTCTCCCAAAGTCTTCCGGCTTCGATTGCGGATTGATGAGTGCTTGTACTGTTGCCGCACGATCATGAGCAGAAATTCCGGATGTTGTACCATGCACATAATCAACCGACACAGTAAAGCGTGTTCCGTGCAAAGCCGTATTATCGGCAACCATTGACGTAAGTTCTAATTCTTCGGCACGCTGTTGCGTAATTGACGTGCATATCAAACCGCGAGCATGGACTGCCATAAAATTAATCATGTCGGGTGTGGTAAACTGTGAGGCACAAATAACATCGCCCTCATTTTCACGATCTTCATCGTCCACAACAATGACAATTTTTCCGGCTTGTAAATCGGCGACAGCCGATTCTATTGTATCAAATTTTCTCATGAATGTTTTATTTTTTTGTTACTGTCACAATTGCTGTTTTGTCGAACCACACACGGGTATTTTCTGCAATTTGAATCAGAACTTTACCTTCATTCATATCGCTGATAGTTCCGTGAATCCCTGCGCCCGTTACCACTTTATCGCCTTTAGCCATTTCATCCAGCATTTTTTTTACTTCTTTTTGACGCTTCGATTGCGGGCGAATAATCATAAAATAAAAAATAAAAATAATGGAACCGAACATTAACAATGTCGAAATCATGCTGTTCATGCCATCGCCGCCACTTTGCGGTGAAGGAGCCATTGCCATTGCGGGTGCCGCTGCAAGAAGTAAAAATGCTAATTTCATAAATACTGTATCCTTTCGTAAAAAATATTATAAACGTTTACTCATGTCTTGTTGTAAATTTTTGCTCCATTGACGGAAGCTGCCATCAAGTATTTTTTGTCGGGCTGTTTTGACAAGCCACAGATAAAACCCGATATTATGAATAGTTGCTAATTGAAGCGCGAGAATTTCCTGTGCAATAAACAGATGACGTAAATACCCTAAAGTAAAAGAACTTGTATAGGTAATCACTTCGGGATCCACAATATCGTTACTGAACTTATATTTCGCATTCCGCAAATTAATTTTACCGCGAGATGTAAATAATGTCGCATTGCGCGCATTGCGTGTGGGCATCACACAATCAAACATATCAACCCCTAACTCAATGGCATTGAGTATATTTTCAGGCGTACCTACTCCCATCAAATATCGGGGTTTATTCTGCGGAATACAATCGGTGGAAATATCAGTCATTTCATACATATTTTCGGCGGATTCACCCACAGCCAAGCCACCAATGCTATAACCGTCAAAATTCATTTCTACTAAATCAGACATACAAGCGCGACGTAAATCGGGATATGTACTTCCTTGTCCGATACCGAACAGAAATTGTGTATGACCATAGCGTGGTGATGAATTATCAAATGCCTCTTTATTTCTTTTTGCCCAACGTACTGTCATGTCAGCGGATTTTTTTGCATAGTCATACGTAGCCGGATATGGTGTGCATTCATCTAAAGGCATCATAATATCCGAGCCAATTATTCTTTGTGTTTCTATTACATTTTCCGGCGTAAAAATATGTTTTGAGCCGTCTAAGTGACTTCTAAATTCAACGCCTTTTTCGGTTATTTTTCGTAAATCTTTTAAAGAAAACACCTGATAGCCGCCACTGTCGGTCAGTAAGGGTTTATTCCAAGAATTAAATTGATGCAATCCGCCAAATGATGAAAGCACATCATTGCCGGGGCGTAAATAAAGATGATAGGTATTTCCCAATATTATTTGCACACCAAGCTCATCTAATTCTCTGTGTTCTATAGCTTTGACAGCACCTTGCGTGCCGACGGGCATAAATATCGGCGTTTCGATAATTCCGTGATTGGTTTTGAGAATGCCGGCACGGGCTTTACAATCGGCGGCAGTGGTGATGGTGGAAAAAAATGACATAAAATATTATTTCCTACTAAAACTTGCAAGTCGCATACACACTAAATCCTCCAAAGAATGTATGACAGAAAAAGGTACGGTAAATCCATTACACATAATCGAAAATGCTACGGGTTCACGATCACGAGTTAGCGCATAACCGGAAATTGTCGAAACCGAGGTCATGCTTCCAGTTTTGGCAAATATATTGGTTTCCGCACGCGAATTTGTCAAGCGTTTATGCAATGTGCCTCGTTCACCCGGTATGGCTAATGAGGCAATAAACTCATCGCGATTTGGGGAATTATACATAGCATTAAGCACCTTGACAAATGATAAAGGCGAACAAAGATTAAGTCG
>VYMG01000118.1_pt1 | contig 34720 bp, 40 predicted proteins | sample 5115261 | NCBI WGS metagenome assembly VYMG01 (sample SAMN12291781, study PRJNA351875) | freshwater metagenome | isolation source: freshwater lake | place: USA: Michigan, Wintergreen Lake | collected 2013-08-08
AGGATGGGGGTTCGCATGCGTGGACTCCGAGGGTCATGTCCGGAAGCGAATTTGAAGAGCCGAGTCCCTCATCGAAGTGTGAGAAAGGGCGTTATCCGGCGATTGTGGGATAAGTTGGAGGCGGCGCTGGGGAGAGGAGTGAGGTTTTGTGGCGTGCGGCGGTGGGATGCCGATGATCGGTACCATGTCCCTGCGGATGCGCGGGGTGGTTTTGTGCGCGAGCAGGTCGCCGGCGGGCGACGGGAGATGGCCATGGGTTCAGTCGTTCGCATTGCCCGGGTGATGGCGTCGGTCGCGGTGGTGGTGGCAATGGCCGGCGTGGCGTGCGGGCAGGACCTGCAGGAAGCGGTGCGCGGACTTGTCGCGAGCAAGAAGCTGGGCGACGCGAAGGTGGGCATTTGCCTGATGGACGCGCACAGCAAGACGGTGCTGGCGAGTGTGAATGCCGGGGAGACGTTCATTCCGGCGAGCAACATGAAGCTGCTGACGAGCGGTGCGGCGATGATGGTGCTGGGGCCCGACTTTTCGTTCCGCACGGAGTTTGTGCTGGATGGGGAGCGGCTGGTGATCCGTGGGTCAGGCGACCCGAGCCTGGGTGACCCCGAGGTGCTGCGGCGCAGCGAGAGCAAGATGACCGTGGACGATGTGGTCCGAAGTCTGGCGGCGGCGCTGCCCAAGGCGAATATCAACACGATCAGCGAGATCGTGGTGGATGACCGGGTCTTTGACCGGCAGTTTGTGCACCCGACATGGAACCCGGACAATCTGCATCTGGCGTATTCGGCGCAGGTTGCGGGCATCAACTTTCATGCGAACGTGCTGAACGTGTTTCCACGTCCGAATCCGTCGGGGGGTACTCCGCTGTTCACGACACAGCCGTCGGCGGCGTGGCTGCGGGTCGATGCAAGCCGAGCGAGAACAGCGAGCAAGGGCAACAACAGCGTGTGGCTGATGCGCGAAGGCGATGGCAGCAACTCGTTTGTGATGCGTGGCGAGGTGGCCAAGGCGAGCCAGCAGCCCATCAGCGTGACCATCAATGATCCGTCGATGTGGTTTGGCCAGTTGTTCGCGACCGCGCTGGGTGAAGCGCAGGTGACAATCACAGGATCAACTGACGCTGCGGCGACCGCCGCGGCCGGACTGCCCCCCACTGCCGTGCGACTGGCGGGCGCAACGGAGAAGCTTGAGGGCGGACGAGTGCTTGCGGTGGTCAGCACGCCGATTGATGAAGTGCTGCGGCGCTGCAACGTTGATTCGGAGAATCTGTACGCCGAGAGCCTGATGAAGCGGATGGGGCATGCGGTGACGCATGAACCCGGCAGTTGGAACAACGGCGCGACGGTGCTGCGGATGATGCTGGCGCAGGAGTTGGGACCTGACGCGGCGTCGACGACCACCATCGCGGATGGTTCCGGCCTTTCTCGCGAGAACCGCGTAAGCCCCAGCGTGCTCGCTCGGTGGCTGACGGACATCGCGGGCAAGGAGTGGGCTGACGAGTACGTGGACTCTCTGGCGGCGCCGGGTCGCGGAACGCTCGAGCGGCGGTTTCAGGGCATGAAGCTGACCAACCAGGTGCGGGCCAAGAGCGGTTACATCAAGGGTGTGCGCAGCCTGTCGGGCTATGTGACTGATCCGACGAGCGGCGATCGCCTGGTCTTCGTGATCATGGTCAACAACCTGCCCATGGGCGGCTTTGAAGCGGCGCACAACGAGGCACGCGATCTGCACGAGGAGATCGTGAAACTGCTGGACCGGACGCTGACGCGCCGGGCTGAGCGGAACGCTGAAACGGCGCGGTGAAGCCGGTCAGCGCGGCATGGACATGAGATCGGGCTGCGGTGCGTCATCATTCTGCCTTCCGGGGCGATTGATGCGCAAGGTTGCGGTTTGACCGGATTCGTGCACGCAAGCGACCGCGCCTTCATCGGGATCAATGGCGGTGATGCGCCAACCCGGCAGGAACTCGTCACCCACGCCGCGGAGTTTGCCTCCAACGACAGCGCGATTGCCACCGGGCGAGCCGAGAATGGACGTGACGGTGACGGTTGTGGGCAACCGCTCAGCTTCTGGCTTGATGTCGAGAACGACAGGAGCGAGAGCCTGGGTCATGGACGAAGCAGCGTGCCCAGCGCGATTGCTGACAATGGGCGAACGCAGCACCGGCTCGGCGGCACGACTCTCGTATGCAGCGGCGAGATTGGCATCAAAGGCGATCTGCTTTGCGGCGGGCGTCTTTGGTTCCTCCTTGACGACCATCAGCGGGAGCAGTTCGTCACTCGCTCGCGCGACACGGGGTCCGCCGTGGAGGACAAACTGGCGCGTGAGTCCGACGCCTGCCAGCGGCAGCGCAAAGCAGAGGCCAGCGAAGACGGGCCAGGGGATCTTGGACCACGCGGAAGCGGAGAGAGCGTTCATGGGTTGCGGTCCTGTGGGCGCGGCCCCGCGGCGGGCGCGGGCATGGTGATCTTGACGTGGGAGGTTTCGATGGAGGCAGCGAGGACGTCCGTGCGACCGCCTTCCTCAACCATCGTGTTGGCATTCATGCGGAAGGAGACGATGCGGGCGGCGCCCAGCTGGGTCTCGCATGCGCCGACAAATTCGACGATCTGCGGATACGTGCCCTGAATCGAGACGCGATAGCCAAGGAGTTCGGCGGTCGGGCCTGCGGGCGTCCTGGTGGCGGGCTGACGCGACGGGTTGCGTGCAGCGGACTGACGCGTACCGGTTGGATCAATGCGCTGCAGGTTGACACCAGTAGCACGGGCGATACGACTGAAGGCGTCGTAGATCTCGGTGGCGTCGTCGGTCTGCGCGGCCCAGGCCAACGTGGTATCGGCTCGCTGGCCTGCGAGCACACGATCTCGCTCCAGTTGTTCGATGCCGTGCGTGTCCATGGAGGCCACGGCGACTTCACCGCGCATGCGTGCAGCTTCGGCGGTCTGGCGAGCCAGCGAGGCTTCGAGCGGACGGATGCCCAGAGCCCACGCTCCGCCCGCGAGCACAGCGACGCAGAGAGCGTGAGTGAGGTGCTTGCGCAGGACAGGGGCGAAGTCGGCGCCGGTGTTGATGGCGGCGACGGCGCTCTGCGGAGTTCGCGACGTCTGGACAGGCGGAGTGGTCATGGGGAGACTCCTTCAACACTGGCGACGCGTGCGTGCGGAGGCTTGACGGGCATGCCCCGCAACTGCACGGCCATCACGAACTCGCGACGTCGCGTCGCGCCGGACTCCAGATTGGTGGAGACGATGCGTGCATCGCTGACGTAAGGCTCGGCCTTCACAGCGGCGAGCAGATGCATGATGGGATCGCCTTCGTCATCAGCGATGGGCGCGCGACCACGAAGTGTGAGGGTCGGGTCATCGCGGTCACCGGGGCCGAAGTCTCCGGTGATCTCAATGAGTTCGACGTCGGACTGTGCGATCTGCGAGAGGAACGTGAGCGGGGCCCGCCAGACGGGACGGGAGCCAAGTGACTCAGAAAGCGCGGCGAGCAACGCCTGTTCACGTGCGACGGCGGCGTCGAGCTGGGCTTGGGCGTTGCGAGCCTCGCTGATCTGCGTGGCGCGTGGCTCAAGCTGGCGAATCTCCTCTGATGCGGTGTTCGCACCGGTGTAGGCACGTACACCCAGAACGCACAGCGCAGTGACCGCGACAGCAACGCCAGCACGCATGGCCTTGCGCGTGACGGAGGCCACACGCTGCAGTTGCGTGGAGGGAGGTGTCATCCAGAGGTTGGTGCCACGCAGATTCAGAGCGAGGGTGAGGTCCCCGACTTGGTCGTCAGAGGCTCCTGCGTTGCGCGATGCGAGACACTCGCTGGCCAGGTCGAGTGAGTCTCCCAAGGCCTGACCCAAGCCGTGAATGGCGGCACCCGGACCAGCGACCCAGAGCTTGACGCGGGCGAGATCGCTCTCGAGCATGCCAAAGCGCAGGGTCTGACGGAGTTCGATGGCGAAGCGCTGGAGGGCGGGCTGGACCAGAGGCAGCACGTCGTCGGCACGGAAGTTGAGTCCCTGATCCATCATCTCGCCGCGTCGCGGCAGACCGACGGAGAACGTCAGACGCGTGGCGTAGTCGCGGGTGAAGGCATCGCCCAGTTTCTGGCCGCGGCCTGAGCGATAGACAGCATCGCACAAGAGCGAATAACCGACCTCAGCGCAGCGAGCGAGGCAGAGTTTGCCTTCGACCCAGCCCGCGATGGTCAGGGCGTGCTCACCCATGTGCACGTACACACGCGGCTGCACGCTTGCGCTCATCGGGTCCGTGGTCATGGCATTGTGCAGCATCGCGGCCTTGGTGGGCAGGATGCCCTGCGCACGCAGCCCGCAACGGCGCAGCCAGTGCGCCAGGATGTCACTGTCTGCCGCGCTGTCAGCGACGGTCAGCATCAAGGTGCGCATGGAGGACTTGCCGGGACTGCCGGAAGTTTCGTTGAGCGGAAGCGACTCGGGAGTTTCCGTCAGCACGGCGCGCGCCGTCAGCCAGCCACCCTGCACGTTGGGCAGTGTCTGCTGGAGGTAAAGGTCGGCGGCTCGCAACGCGGCCGGGCCGGAGGCAGGCGCGTGAAATACATCGGCGACGCTGTGCGGACCGTGATAGAGCACGAGTGCGCCAGAACCGGGCCTGACGCCCAGTTCGTTAAGAGCGCTGCGCAGCGCATCGTCGAAGGGCTGGAGGTTCTTCTTCCATGCGGCTTCGAACGCATCAGGATCGAGCGCGATCCGATGGACACGCGAAATCTCGCCGCCAGCGGTGATCGCGACGCGAACGCTTGAGGGCGAGAGGCTTACCAGGATGGGCTCGCGCTGAATCAACGGATACCTCGCATCTTGCAAATGAGAACCAGCCGATGTGGTGGCATCGACCAACAAAGGGGGGTACTTTCGCGGAAAGAACTGATAACTGAGATATGGACGCGGGGGGGCGTCAGCGCACGTCGAAGTCAAGACGAACGCGGCGGGATGCATCGCCGCTGGCACCGCGGACGATGAGCGTGCCGGTGACGGCATTGGCCGCGGGCACCTGCTCGTAGGTTGCTCGCGCGTTGGGCAACGTCAGGACAGATCCGGCGGCAGGCAGCGTGAGGCGACGCTCGCGCAACTTGGCGATGGCAAGTGTGCCGCTCTCCGCAGCGTACAGCGCACGGACGGTTTCGATGCGTGTTGCGCCGATGGCGGCGTCATCGCCCGTGCCGTAAAGAACTGTCAGCGTGGTGACATTGATGGCTGCGAGAAGCAGAACCACGACGGCGAGGACCGTACCGCGACGAGTGGATGGACGCGTGCGGAACGTCATGCGGAGAGCCTCACGCGGGGGAAGACGGCGACGCGGAGTTCCAAGCCACCAGTGACAAGGCGGACGATGAAACGCTGGGTGGTGTGCGGGGTCGCGCTGGTATCAGTAACACCATCGGCGGCCAAATAGGTGATTTCAAAGTCCTGCACATCGGTGATGAGGGCATCTTCCGCACCGTCGGTGTTGCGGTACCAGAGTTCATCACCCTTGATGAAGAGGCTACGGCCATCGGCGAAACTGATGGTGTCGGCGGCGGCGGCGACGAGGTTGATGGTGCCGTTGGTGACACCGGGCGGCGCATCGCGCAGCATGCGGGCGATGCGATCCATGGCGTATGCACCACTTTCGGAAACGCGACGGGTCCGGTCAGAGGCCGCAGCGTTTGTTGCGACTCCCTGCATGATCGGCAAAGTTCCTGCGGCGATGATGCCCAGGATGGTGACGACCATGAGCGACTCCATGAGCGTGAAGGCGCGACGGGATGGTGTGGCGTGTCTGCGCATCAGAAGTCCCCCACGAGCGCGGAGAAGCGGACGTCGATGGGTGCCGTGCCGGCGCGCGGCGCCGTGACGACGACGGTGACCACGCGGAAGATGTCCTGCTGGACGTTTCCGGTGGCAACGCCCGAGGCGGAGACGAGCGGCGTGACTTCAAGCGTGTAGTCGAAGCCCATGGCGATGTAACCGTCGGTGAGCGGCTCGGCCCGCGTCACGAAGCCTGCCTGATACACCGTCATGTCGCTCAATGCACCAAAGCCGAGTGAAACGTGATCACTGGCGACATCCGCGAGGACGAGTTCCATCAGTCCCTGTGCAAGTGTCGCGGCACGCTGAGCCAGCACAGCGTCTTCGCGGCGCTGAGACGCCGCATCGAGGAACATCACGGCCGGCGGCACCGTGAGTGCGATGATGACGACGACGGTGAGCGCTTCGATGAGCGTGAAGGCGCGGCGCGGGATGGAACGGATGGGGTTCATTCGCGGGACAACGCTCCTGTGACGCGGCGAATGTTGATGACGCCTGTGTCCGCGATTTCGATGCGTGCATCGTCGGTCCAGGGACCAAGACGCGTGCCGTTGGCGGCGCGAAGTTCGGGCGTGCCATCGATGCTGAACCAGAGCGTGGCTTCCGCGACTGTGGAGCCGGTGCCGTCCTGCAGGCCTGTGATCCAGAAGTCAAGTTGACTCTGATCGAGAACGGGCAGGCCGCGGGGCTCACCATCGGGACCAAGCAGGGGCTGGGGAGCGGCGTTGAGCGCGGGAATGGTGAGAATCCGCATCCCGGTGGGGGTGAGTTCGACGCCGGTTGCGTTGCCGGTGGCCATCGCGGTGGCACGTGCAAAGAGCAGCGTGCGTTCGACTTCCTGCACGGCGCCGAGGCGACGTGCGTCACTCAGCAGTCGCATTGCAGGGCGCGCCGTGGCGGCGATGATGCCGATGATGGTGACCACCAGCATCATCTCGAGCATCGAGAAGGCGCGACGCGTGAACGTGCGGGGATGGACGGAGCGGGGAGACATCAGTGTTCGTTTGCTCGGATGGCATTACCGCTGGCGTTGACGCCGGCATTCTCGTTGGAGTTGGCATAGAAGATGGCAACCGGCGGCGTCGCCGCATTGTCAACGAAGTAGTTCCAGCCGAATGTGGTCGTGTTGAGAACCGTGCGAGCGCTGGCCTGCGTGAAGCTCACGCTCTGGACGGTCGCGAGCGCGTTGTACGGGTTCTCGGGAAAGTCACCCTGCACAACGGTGTTGGCGGTGGTCAGTTCCAGAAGCGTTGGATAGGGCGGTGACCCAGCGAGCACCGCGTTGGCGCGGTAGCCGGCGATGGCGGCGCGAACGCCGCCAAGATTGGCCTTGAGCGAGCTGGCCCGGGCGTCCTGGGTCGCGGTGCCGAACTGGGGAATGACGATCGCAGCGAGCACGCCCAGGATGACGACGACGATCATGACTTCAAGAAACGTGAAGGCGCGACGGGCGGCGAGGGCTGGGAGAGTGAAGGTCATGGGTGCTCCGAAAGGTCACTTGACGACGCGGGCCATCTGCCACATCGGAAGGAAGACGCTGAGGGCGACGACCAGCACGATGGCGGCGAGAGCGACGGTCATGATGGGTTCGATGATGGTGTTGACGTTCTTGGCGAGGTTACCCGCTTCGCGGTCGAAGTGGCGAGAGACGATTTCACAGGAGCGGGAGAGTTCCTTCGCGTCCTTGCCCGCACCGATCATGCGTTTGGCGAAAGGGGGCAGGTACTGGGTGCGTTGCAGGACGTCGATAAGGCGTTCCCCTTGTCGCAGGCTGTCCGCCATCGCGGCACAGTCTTTCACGAAGATCGGACGCCCCGTCGAACGACCGGCGATGTCAATCGCTTCGATCACATCAAGACCGCTGGCGAGGGAAATGCCGAGCACGCGAGAGAAGCGAGCCGCCGCCATGGTCGTGACCAGGCGGGAGATGTATGGAATCCTGAGCAGCGCGGCTTCAATGAGCAGGCGTCCGGCGGAGTTACGCCACATGCAGACGAACGTGACGATGACGGCAAGCAGAGCCGTGAGGTACGCCCACCAGTACTCCTGCACGCTCGCGCCGATGGCCTGCACAATCTTGGTGGCCAGTGGCAGTTTGCGATTGCCAGCGGCGAAGGTGGCCGCGAACTTGGGCACCACAAAACCGACGATGACGCTGAGCGCGGCACCCACCATCGTGAGAACGATGATCGGATACGCCAGAGCGCGACGGAGCTGCGAGCGAGCCTCCATCTGCTTTTCAAGCATCTCGGCGAGGTGTGAAGTGACAGCCTGCAGATTGCCCGTCTTTTCAGCCGAACGCATCGTTTCGATGTAGACGTCACCGAAGACCGATCGATACTTCTCCATCGCGGTGGTGATGGTCTGACCACCTTCGATCATCGTCGCGATATCGCGGATCATGGCGGCAAGTTCGGGCTTGCGCTCGTGCTCGGCGATGGCGACGAGACCACGATCAAGAGGGATTCGCGCCTCGACAAGCACGGCGAGCTCACGCGTCAGCGCAACGATGTCGGCAAGGTTCGTGCGTGTGAACGAGAAGACTGCGCCGTGCTCCTTGACGGCCGAGAGCCCCAGCGGCGTCAGCGCGCTGGCGGCCAGCTTGCGATACGCCTCTGCCTCGTCGACGGCTCGAATCACGCCCTTGGTCTGAACGCCCTGAGCGTCGATCGCCTCGTAGTGGTACGTCGTGACGCTCATGCCGCACGCTCCTGCTGGATGACGGGTGCAGCTCCGCTGACGTCAGCCGTGGCTTCGTCATCCACGAACTGCTGGGAGAAGGGGAGGATCTCGTCGAGCGATGTGCGACCGGCAGCGGCGGCTTCAGCGGCGTTGTGAAAGAGCGAACGGAAGCCATCAGCCCGGGCCGCGTCGAGCAGATCGGTCGTTGACGCCTTGTACTCAATCAGCGGCCGGACACGCGGTGTGACGCGCAGCATCTCGAAGACGGGGAGACGACCGCGGAAGCCGGTACGTTTGCACGCATCGCAGCCAGCATGAGTGCGGAACGAACCTGTGCAGAATTCAGCGGGCACGCGACGAATGAGGTTGAAGTCAGCCTCAGGCACGGAGCACTTGGCACACAGCTGACGAACAAGCCGCTGCGAGATGGAGGCCAGCAGCGTGGAGCCGACCAGATATGGCGGCACGCCCATGTTGACGAGACGCTCGATGGTGCCCACCGAGTCGTTGGTGTGCAGTGTCGAGAGCACAAGGTGACCGGTCATGGCGGCTTGCGCCGCGATCTTGGCGGTTTCCTCGTCGCGGATTTCGCCCACCAGAATGATGTCAGGATCCTGACGCAGGAAGCTGCGCAACGCGTTGGCGAAGGTGAGACCGATCTCCGGGTGAGCCTGCACCTGACGGATCATCGGCAGCCGGATTTCGACAGGATCCTCGATCGTCATGATGTTGACGTCGGGCGTGTTGATGGCGTTGAGCGCGGTGTAGAGCGTTGTGGTCTTGCCGCTGCCGGTCGGGCCGGTGACGAGAATGATGCCGTGGGGCTTGTTGATGAGATCCGTGAACCAGCCGGTCATCCGCTCGCTCATGCCCAGGCTGGCGATATCGCCGATGCGGGTTGCGCTGCGGAGCAGACGCATGACGACGTTTTCGCCGTGAATGGTGGGAATGAGCGAAAGACGGACGTCGATGTTCTCGCCCTTGTGACGGAAGCGGAACTTGCCGTCCTGGGGCTTGCGGGTCTGGGTGAGGTCGAGGCGCGCCATGACTTTCAGGCGCTGCACGAGGGCTTCGTGCATGCTGCGCTGCGGGCCTTGCTGGGCGGCGAGAACGCCATCGACGCGATAGCGCAACGTGAGGTCGCGCTCCTCGGGGTTGATGTGAATATCGCTCGCGGCGGCATCGGCCGCGCCGGCGAGAATCTGATTGACGGCGGCGACAACAGGCTCGTCACCCGTGGTCAGCGTCTGCTCGGCGTCTTCCTCGACAGCATCGTCATTGCGAGCAAGGCTGTAGGCTCGTGTGACCAGAGCTCGCAACTGCTCCGCATCGGCGACGACAGGATCAACGTCGCAGCGGAGCAACTGACGAATCTGGTCGATGGCCTGTAGATTCAGCGGATCCAGCATCGCCACGGTCGCGACGCCGTCGATGATGAACAACGGGAACGCCACCAGACGTTCGGCGACGGCACGGGGGACCAGACGGGTGTTGCGGAAGTCGACGTCGTAGTGCGAGAGATCGACGAACGGATATTCACAGATCTTGGCCTTGGCGATGGCGAGGCGGCGCGTGGTGGCGATTCCCAGCGCAACCATCGAGTCAAGAAGATCTCCTCCGGTGCTCATCGCATGTTCGGTGGCGCGACGAAGATCAGCCTCGGTGATGAGACCATCTGCCAGAAGCGTGCGGACGATGAAGTTGCGGGAATCAAGCACGGTGGGGATCCTTCTGCGTCTTCAATGCCAGCGAGGGACAGAACGTGAGGCGGTTGTTCAGGAAGCGTCGTCGCCGACCTGTCCGAGGATGACGTCCAGATGGCGCTGCTGCTCCTCGGTCAGATCAACAAAGGCACAACCAAGGTGATACGCGGGACGTCGGTCGGTCATGACGCAGCGACGCACGACCGCATCGCACGCGAGAATGACCTGAGGCGTATCACCCACGGAAAACAGCTTGACATGAACGCGTGTGAGCCGGGGCAGGAAGACAGTGGTGAAGAAACCCGCGCCTGCCAGCGAAATGTCGATGCAACTGCACTCCACGAAGCCGTCCTTCGTGCCTGCGGCGGGCGCAAGCCGCACGATGGCTCCGTGCGCAGCGACCGGCCCCATATGTGTCGGAATGGCGACGTCGAATCGCTCGACTTTGCGGATGATGGCTGTGGCTGAGGGCATGACAGACTCCGACGGATTTGCAGTTGAACCAACAGGCGGATAGCTGCGTCAACGGGTATCTCTCGGCAATTTGTGGAGGTCACTGGACCCCTCGTCGCATAATTGCGCTCTACCCATTTGGGTGTGGACGTATGGAGGGGGCGGAAAATGCTCACAAAATCCAAACACGCCGAGTTCGTCAAGGTCGGCAGTTGGTTCACCTTGTGCATTTGCCTAGACTTGGTCACGCCGATGGTTGGTCGGCCTGCGCTGAACCTGTGGTGGTTTTTGTCTGATTGCGGGTTCGGCGGCTTTATCAAACCGGTGAGCGGCTTGCTCAGCATGTGGCTGAGAAGGTCGTGTAACCCCTGAAGCGCCCATGCGCGTTCGCGATTGTGTCGAACCGATCTGATCGGTCGACGCACCAGCCACGAGGAACGCCGGTGTCGCTGCCCGAGGACCTTTGTCATGGCCAACACGCTCGTTCAAGACCTTATCGAAGCCGGCATTCACTTCGGCCAACGCTCCAGCGGCTGGAACCCGAAGATGCAGCCGTTCATCTACGGCAAGCGCAACGGCATCCACATCATCGACATCAAGGAGACCATCAAGGGTCTTCTTCTCGCCAAGAAGCTGATCGCCAAGAGCGTCGCTGAAGGCAAGGACGTGTGCTTCGTGGGCACCAAGCGTCAGGCCAAGAGCGTGCTCGAAGGCCGCGTGCCCGACGTCAAGCAGCACTTCGTGACCGAGCGTTGGCTGGGCGGCACGCTCACCAACTTCCGGACCATCCGTCAGCGTCTGAAGCGTCTGGACGAACTGGATGCGATCGAAGCGAAGGACAACTTCGCCAGCTACTCCAAGAAGATGGAGAGCATGCTGAAGCGCGAGCAGAAGAAGATCAGCCGCAACCTTTCGGGCATCCGTCACATGGAAAAGATGCCTGGCATCATGGTGGTGGTTGACGTGAAGAGCGAAATGACGGCTCTGCGTGAAGCCAAGAAGCTCGGCATCACGACGATCGCGCTGATCGACACCGACGGCGACCCTGAACTGGTTGACATCGTCATTCCGGGCAACGACGACTCGATGCGCTCCATCGACGTGGTCATCCGCGAACTGTGCCTGGCTGTGAGCGAAGGTCTGCAGCTGCGCGAGCAGAACAAGGCTGCGGATCGCAGCGACAGCAAGGGTCCGGCGAACACGAGCATGGACGGCGCGGGCGATGCTCCGGCACCCAGCGGTCCCCGCCGCAGCCGCCGCGCTCAGTTCAAGGCCGACGACGCGGGCGAAGTCGCCGCGAAGGCCTGATTGACGCGAGTCAGTCGTGAACCCCAGCAGTGAACAACCAAGTGACATGAGCAATCGCTCACGCCACGGGTAGCAAGCAGGAAAGTACACGGGCCCGGTTTTCGAGGCCGGCCCGTTTCACAAGAGCACGTGCCGCGAGGGCCCCAAGCCCATGCCGACACACTAAGCAGACAGGACAGAAACATGGCTGAACTGAACGCCAAAGACGTGATGAAACTCCGTGACAAGACGGGCCTGCCCATGATGGCCTGCAAGGCCGCCCTTTCCGAAGCGGGGGGCGACTTTGAGAAGGCGGAAGACATCCTCCGCAAGCAGCTCAAGGGCAAGATGGACGCCAAGACCGACAAGGTCGCGGGCGAAGGCCGCATCGCCATCGCCGTCGGCGCTGGCAGCGCGACCATCATCGAGTTGAAGGCCAACACCGACTTCACGGCGAAGAACGACGCGTTCATCAGCCTTGCCAACTCCATCGCTCAGGGCGGCCTCAAGCTCGCTCCGGGTTCGTTCGCCAGCGCAACGCAGTTCGCGTCCGCTATCGACGACATCCGCGCCAAGACCGGTGAGACCATCACCATCGGCCGCGCTGAGCACATCGCCGGCGGCCCTGGCATCAAGTTCGGCAGCTATGTGCACCACGACGGCAAGACGGGCGCGCTCGTCAAGGTCGAAGGTGACATGAGCGACGAAGGCCTCAAGCAGATCTGCATGCACATCGTCGCCGCCCAGCCCCGCCCTCAGGGTGTGCGCGCCGAAGACGTGCCCGCGGCGGTCGTCGAGCGTGAACGCAAGTTCCGCATCGAGCAGGCCATGGAAAGCGGCAAGCCGAAGGAAATCGCCGAGAAGATGGTCGAAGGCGGCATGCGCAAGTTCTTCGAGGAAATCGCTCTGCTCGAACAGCCCTACATCATGGACCCGACCAAGAAGGTCAAGGACATCGTGGGCAAGGCCAACGTGCATCAGTTCTGGCGCTGGCAGGTCGGCGAGTAATTTCGCTTGATATGACAACACTGAAAACCCGCGAGTGATCGCGGGTTTTTCGTTTACAGAAACTGCTCGATCGCCGGCGCAAGCCAGCGGATGCGCTCGGCGAAGTTGGGCCAAGTTGATGCTCGCCCGACAGTCGTTGTGCAGTTGGCATCAAGCAGGTGCGGCACGCCATCGACGATGGTGAAGTCGAACTTGCCGAAGTCGAAGTTGAGATCGCGGCGCAGCTGCTGAATTTCAGGCGGTGGCTCGTGCTCCAGCGTGCGCTTGACGATCGTCGTGGCTTGCACGATGGGCGATGTCGCGCGGTTCACGCCGACGAAGCCGCGATCACCCAGAAAGTTCCACGAGCGCAGCATGTACATGTCCCCATCGCGCTCGCACAGCAGCCGCTCGACGACAAGATCGGGGTTGTACCAGACAGGCACGGGCACATCTCGCACGCGGTCGTAGACGCGATAGTCCTTGCCGCGCAGTTTGGCGCGGCAGTGCCAAGGAAGCCGCTCGCGTGCGGCGTTGGCGAGCGTGAGCCACGGTCGCGACCAGCGTGTTGTCTGGTAGTCCGTCACGCCGCCGAAGTTGGCGTTGGTCTTCACGATCACCGGACCGTCATACCCGTCACCCCGCGCGACCAGATGTCGCGAGATGACGCGCTTCTCGATCGATCCGACATCACGATTGAGCGCACAGCGATACCGCTTGGCCACCTGCGTGTACGCGGGCAGAGGCTTGGAGAAATCCACGTGCATCAGAGCCGCGCGGGCGCTGGGCACAAAGGTCGCGGCAGGCACCTCCACTGCCGCTATGCCCATCTCGCGCCAGATGGGCAGCAGTTCACGAATGAGATACTTGACCGGCATCAGCGGCGTGGCAGGGTGCGTGTGTACCACCACCAGCGGTGCATCGCACCGGGTGCTGCGGATGGCTGAAGTATCCGCTCCCACGGCAGGTGACACGTGCAACATACTAACAGATATGCGAGATCACCGTGATGATCGGACACAAATTCTTCACCGGACCGGCAAATGCACATAACGGACGTTGCCGCAACATGTTGACGCCGCTTATCGTTTTCTCCAGTCACACGCATGCGTGCTCCGCACCGCTGCCGCTGCTGACGTTCTCACGTGCACGCTGGAGGCTGTCATGGGCTTGGATTTCGCGATCGATGCGCTGTACGCGACGGACTTTTCCACGGCGGAGGCGACCGAGTGCCGCGTCCATCGCGACGGGCGCGTGTATCCGACGATCGCAGCCGTGGGCAAGCGCTTCGAGGAAGCCGGCCACAGCCTGACCATCCGCCATGTCCAGCTCTTTGACTGCTACCGCGCGGAGTGGCGCGATGCGCAGGGCGTCACGCTGGGCGCGGTGGCGGGGCAGACCGCCGACGAAGCGGCGGTGTACGCACTCAGCCTGCTGCGAAGGCAGCTGGCCGCGACGATGCAGACAGACAACGCGTGAACCTCCGCGCGTGACGCGGGCGTGTTTCATTCATCCCCGAAGATCGTCCCCAGATTCCTGGCTGCCAGAATCAGCGCATCGTCCTCCTTCACCAGTCGCTGCTTGCCCGCCGCGTGGCTCAGGTCCACGTCCGTCAACTGGCCTTTCTGGATGGCGACCATGCGACCGGCTTTGCCTTCGCGCAGCAGCGTCATGGCGTGGCTGCCCAGCAGCGTCGCGAGCACGCGGTCACTAGGGATCGGCGTGCCGCCGCGTTGCGTGTGCCCCAGGATCGTGTAGCGGCTTTCGACGCCCGTTTCATCTTCGATCTGCTCGGCGATGTACTTGGCGATGCCGCCCAGGCGAATCGGATCGGGGCTTGTCTCCACGCGCCGGGCCACGAACTGGCCGTGGCCTTTCACTTTCGCACCTTCGCTGACACAGATAAGACTGCTGCGCTTGCCGCGCTCGCTCCGCTCCTTCACCAGATCAAACACCCGCTTCATCTCAAAGGGCAGTTCCGGCAGCAGAATCGCATCGCTGCCGCTGGCCACGCCCGCATGCAGCGCGATCCAACCCGCATTGCGGCCCATCACCTCCACCACCATCGCCCGGTGATGGCTGTCGGCCGTGGTGCGCACGCGGTCGAGCGCATCAGTCGCCGTCGCAACCGCCGTCTGAAAGCCGAAGGTGATCTCGGTGCCTTCGATGTCATTGTCGATGGTCTTGGGCACGCCGATGACAGGCATCCCCATCCTCGCGAACTCCGTCGCGCCCGTCTGCGTGCCGTCCCCGCCAATGGTGATCAGCGCCTCGACGCCCGCACGCTCCAGGTTGCGGATGCAATCAGGCATCACGTCCTTGTAAATCGGCCGGTTGTCACTGTCGGTCCCGATCTTGTGCCGACTGGGATTGGTCTTGTTGTTGCTGCCCAAAATCGTGCCGCCGCGCAGCAGCAGCCCGGCCATGTCGGCCTCCGTCAACTCGCGCATGCGATTCTCAATCAGCCCCAGATACCCATCCTCGATCCCGATCACCTTGATGGCGCAATGAAACGCATCCCGCGCGACCGCGCGAATGACGGCATTGAGCCCGGGGCAATCGCCGCCGGACGTCAAAATGCCAATACGTCGAACCGTGGGACAGGTCAGAGCGAGGGGATTCATGGTGGAGCGTATCGGCAAATTACACGTGCGGGGGAGAAAGGCGAAGGCGTTCAACGCGAAGAGGCGAAGGACGCGAAGAAGGGCAAAGAGGTTCACCGCGGAGAACGCGGAGAGCGCGGAGATGAAGGCGGAGTTCAAGACAGAGAAGACAGGGTTCAAGACCAGAAGACGCGTGTTCACAACGACAACTCAGAGTGATAAATGAAAAAGGCAGGCGTTGCGGCGGGCTTTGCTTCCCATCACAACTCCTGCCTTTCTTTGCGTCCTTCGCATCTTCGCGTTGAACCTCTGTCTTCTCTCCGCGGGCTCCGCGATGCGTCTTCCTCAGCCCTGCAGTTTGCGCAGGTCGCCCATGGACTTGTGCAGTTGCTTCTGCAGCAGGCTCACTTTGAGCAGGCTCTTGACGCGGGTGACCAGTTCAACGCGGTTGACGGGCTTGGTGAGAAAGTCGTCGGCACCGGCCTCGACCGCCCGTTCCACATCGGAGACTTCGTTGAGGGCGGTGACCATGAGGATGGGGATGTTGGCGGTGGCCTCGGCGGCCTTGAGTTTCTTGCAGACCTGGAAGCCCGACATCTTGGGCATCATGATGTCCAGCAGGATCAGGTCCGGCGGGGCCTTGGCCACGTCGTCCAGTGCTTCGGGGCCGTCAATGGCGGTGCGGAGCTCGCAGCCCAGTTCATCGAGGTAGGCCAGGAGCAATTCGAGGTTCTGCTCGTTGTCGTCGACCAGCAGCACCCGGCAGCCGGAGACATCGAGCTTGCCGGCCTGGGCCGATTCCGCCTGGGGGGTCCGCAAAGCGTGCGTCTGCATGAGGTGACTGTATGCGAAGGTCGCAACAGCCTGCAGGGCGGGGGGGATACCAAGAATTCGAGACCAAGCGATTCCCTACTCGGCTATACTTTTTGGCAACGCGTGCCAGGCCGCACGTGCGTGGGTACACAAAGAGGGGCTGATTATGGCAGGGGAAAGATCAATGTCGTCAAGAACGGTGGCAACCCGCGCGGGAACGCGGGTGCGTCTGTCCATGCGTCCGGCGTGGGCCGACCGGTTTCGCCAACCCAACGCCGAGCAACTGCTTGCGGGCGTGGCACCTGCGATGCGTCCGCTGCTGAGCGCGATGCGCGACCGGCTGCACAGGCATCCGCAGGCACGCGAGTCGTTGGCGTGGCTGGGAACGTGGCAGTGGACGCTGCAGTTTCGCACGCTGGCCGCAGGCGGCGTCGCGTGGGTTTACCTGATTCCCAATCCGCAGCGTCCGCAGGTGTGCATTCCCGTGCAGGATGCGTTCTTGGCGGGTGTGGCCCCGCGTCTGCTCACGCGGTCAATGCTTGAGACGCTTTCCCTCGCGCCAACGGTCGATGGCGTGCGCTGGGCGACGTGGGATGTCCAGAGCCGGACGCAGATGGAGGGACTGGCGACGCTCGCGCTCGCGATCGCCGGGCCGGAACAGAAAACGCACTGAGAAGCGCGAGCGATCACTCCTCTTCGGCTGTCGCCAAGGGCACGCGGTCGGCGTCGTTGTCCCACAGGTCGCGGTCCAGACTCCAGCGGTCGGCTGCATAACGGCGGCGTGAGAAGAGTCGCTCGACGTCGGCGGCGTCTTCGATCCCGGTCTCAAAGGCCCGCTTCTGTTCGGGCGTCAGCACGGCCAGAACATCCTGCATGAGCGTCTGATAGGCGCTAAAGCGCAGCGTGCGGCTTTCTGCGAGGCGGTTGCTGTCGGTGCCGCCGTGGTCAGGATCTTCGCCCGCGAGGATCTTGAGATCACTCTCGTTCTTCTGGGTGATCAGGGCTCGCAAGAGCGTTTCGTCAGCGTCGCGGGTCAATTGCCTGATGCGCTGCTTCTGCTCGGCGCTGAGCGAGCGAATGCTCAGAGCGCTGCGAATGTGCGGCAGTCCGCGGAAGCTCTCGAACTGCTCGTTGTCACGCTCTTCGGCGAAGAGACGCTGCTTCTGCAGGGCCAGGCGTTTTTCGTCGGGCAACTGCTCGGCGATCTGCCTCGCCGTGCGCACATGGAGTTGGCTGATCCGCCGCGTGAGGTCGACGAACTGCTTCTGCTCCTGAGGCGTCATCATGTCCGAGTCGTTGTACCAGCGGCTGGGCGCGTCGCCCTGTCTGCGCAGCAGCGGGCGGTACTCCTGCACCATGCCGTCCAACGCCCGCTCGTAACTGTCGAGCATCGGCGCGATCATCTCCCACTCCGCCGGGGTGAGCTTGATGGCTCGAACCATGCCGAAGACATCGACGTCGGTGCGGCCGCCTTCGGAGCGCAGCACCAAGCGCCGGCGATGCCGCTCGAAAGCGGCCCATCCTTCCAGTTGATCCTCGCCGAGCAGGCTCTTGAGGTTGTTCATCACGTCGGCCTCGAGCTTGGCGGCATCTTCCACAATGCGTTTGGAGAGTTCGGCGTACTTGGGACGCATCGAGTCCCAGTCGTCACCGTACTTGGGATCAAGCGAAAGCTCGCTGTATCCGCGTGTCCACTGCACCATCAGCGAGCGGGCCTGAGGAAGCGCACTGCGCATGAGTTCCTGAGCCGCCTCACGCTGGTCAGTCGACAGCTTGGCGGCTCGGTCCAGCGCCTCGAGGTCTTCAACGCCGAAAATCTGGCTGCCCAGCCACACATCGCGCGAGACAGTCTCCTGCGCCATCGCTCTGGGGGCGAATGCAGCCGTGGAGAAAAAACAAGCGCGGCCGTGGTGGCCGCGCCTGTCAATATGCGTACGAGATTCGTCATGGCCTTCCCTTTCCCCAGCCTTGCAGGCTTGTCCGTGGCAGATCGTACGTCGGCACGGGAGAGTGAAAGGGGAGGGCTGCGAGGGCGACTGATCGCTCAGCGGCGCAGCTTGTCGAGGAGCTTGAGGATTTCCAGATACAGCCAGGCCAGTTCAACCAGGATCGCGAAGCCCATGTACCACTCCATGTACTTGGGCGCACCGTTCTTCACGCCGTCATCGGCGTACTGGAAGGTCAACACAAGGTTGAGCGACGCCAACACGATGACAAACAGGCTGAAGCCGATGCCGATGGGACCGGCCTGGTGAACCTGCGAGAGGAACTGGATGCCGAACATGCCCAGCAGGAACTGCGCGAGATAGAAGAACATGAGGCCCATCGTGCCCACGATGATGACCTTGGCCATCGTGCTGCCGATGCGGATGAGACCGAAGGCATAGCCCGCGGCCAGCGCGATGGCGATGCCTAGCGTGAGGCCGATGGCCGGCCCGATGATCATGGCGGCCTTGTCGCCCGCACGCGACGCAATGAGCAGCGTGACCGCACCCAGGAAAGCGCCCTTGAAGACCGCGTAGATCGGTCCCAGAAACGGCGCGCCCTTGTTCCAGAAAGCCAGCACCAGCGCGATGACGAAGGCGAGAATGCCCCCGCCCGCCACAGGCAGCATGGCGCCGATCTGCCCGCGATCCACCGCGACATACGTCGCGACCGCCGCAGAAGCGCACAGCAGCACAAGGAAGCCGGTCTTGATGGCAGTGCCCTGAATCGTCATGACACCCGGCAAGGCTGGCGCGTTCGCGCCCGCTTCGTGCCGCTGCAGGTCATTCATGATCCCGCCCCAGCGCTGGCCGGCGAACGTGTCGTCGCGCAGCACGGGATTGCTCGTTCGAAACATGTCTACGTCCTTCCTTGGGCGTTGGGGCGTGCTCCCACGGCACGCCGCAAACGCTTCATTCTTCGGTACATGCAACGCTCAGTTGCAGTTCGCGGTCCGCCCGCCCCGAGCGGGCGTTACGCGAGTCCCATTTCTTCGTACAACACTACGCACCCGATTGAAAACCGCGAAGCGCGGATTCCGAAGGATGCGACGCAACTGCGGATTCCGGATAGCGGAGCCGTCTTTTGTCTTTGGTCCTCCCGTGCCGCAGGTGCAGCCGGCGGGACGTTGCCGATCGCGCTCTTCGTCCGCCTCGCTCAACGTATACAAGGATTATCGCATGTCCGGCACTTTGGTTCGCTCCACTCTCTCGCTCGCTCTGCTTGTCCCACTGGCGGGCCTGTCCGGCTGCATTATTGTTGCCGAAAGCAGCGAGCCCGTCTATGTCACCGTGCCACCTGAGGCTCAGCCCACCGCCAACTGGGCCAGCATCCGCGCCGCTCGCGGCATCGGCAGTTCGGGCGAGCGTCGCGACGCGCTGATTGCCATCGCGCAGCGTTCGGACCTCACGCAGTCTGAGCAACTCGCACTGGTCGATGCTGCATCGAGCGGCCGCATGGCAAGCCGCGATGCGACGCAGGTCTTCACCGCGATCGTGAACAACCCCAGCAGCACCATCGAAACCCGCAACACGCTCGCCGCGAGCCTGCGCCGCGCTGACCTCGCAAGCAGCGACCGCAAGACCGTGACCGACGCGCTGATTGCGACCACGCCCCCCACTGCCCCCGCGAGCAAGTAAACAGGCTCGTACAATCCGCCAATGTCGCTGGCACGCAATCTCGGCTTGTTCTTCGGCCACATCGCCAAAGCGGTGACGAGCGACCCGTCGTCGCCGCGTCCATCGCCTACTGACACCCCGATCAGCGACCCTGCCGCCTTCGAAGTCGCCCGTCGGGAACTGAGCGCCCAAACGGTCATCAATACCCCGCAAGGCCCCCGGGAAGTCACGCTGCGCCGCACCGTCATCGACCGCATCGAAAACGTTTCAGACGCGAACCCATAAGGTCCCGCCGCATGAATGCGCCGGGGCCTTCGTTCTTTCCGCACCTTCTCCACCCGCATAATCTTCCCATCTATGGCATTTCACCCCCAAGGCCTCACCACTTCCAACCCCTCCGGCAAGGTCAACCCCAAGCTCGCGTCGCTCGCGCATGGTGGTGGTGCTGTGCTCACCAAACGCATTCCGTGCTGGCCCTATGCCGACCCCAAGGGTCGCCACACGGTGTCGTACGACGAGTACGTGAAAACGGGTGGCTATGTCGGCCTGCGCAAGGCTCTGAGCCTCAAGCCCGACGCGGTGACGGAACAAGTGAAGAAGAGCGTGCTGCGCGGTCGCGGCGGCGCGGGCTTCCCCACGGGCCTTAAGTGGACCTTCCTGCCCAAGCTCGCTGTTGATGCGAACGGCGTGGAGGCCGACCCGGGCCAGCGCTATCTCGCCATTAACGCCGACGAATCCGAGCCGGGCACGTTCAAGGACCGTCTGCTGATGGACTTTGATCCGCACCTGCTGCTCGAAGGCATCGCTATTGCGTGCTACGCCTGCCGCATCAAGACGGCCTTCATCTTCATCCGCGGCGAGTATCACCACCAGGCGCAAGTTCTCGAGAACGCACTGAAAGAGGCCTACGCCAACGGCGTCTTCGGCAGCAAGGGGCTGATGAACGGCTCCAGCACCGCACGCGGCGGTTCGTTCGCGGTCGACTGCTACGTGCACCGCGGCGCGGGCGCTTACATCTGCGGCGAAGAGACCGGCCTGCTCGAAGCCATCGAAGGCAAGCGCGGCTGGCCTCGCATCAAGCCGCCCTTCCCCGCTGTGAAGGGTCTCTTCGGCAAGCCCACGATCATCAACAACGTTGAAACGCTGGCTCACCTGCCCAGCATCATGGAGTTCGGGGCCGACTGGTTCCTGGGCCAAGGCGTTGCGAGCGCGTTCCAAGGCGCGCCGGGCAGCCACGGCACCAAGCTCATGGGCGTGAGCGGCCACGTCAATCGCCCGGGCTGCTACGAGTGCGAACTGGGCATTCCGCTGCGCGTCCTCGTCGAAGAACTCTGCGGCGGCATTCGCAACGGCAAGAAGTTCAAGGGCGCAATCGCCGGCGGCGTGAGCATGGGCATTCTGGGCCCTGACCAGTACGACGCCGAGATGGACTTTGACATCGGCCGCAAGTACAACGTGCTGGGCCTGGGCACCGCCGGCCCCACGATCTTTGATGAAGACACGGACATGGTCGCCGTGGCGCGCAACATCGCCCGCTTCTTCAAGCACGAAAGCTGCGGCCAGTGCACGCCCTGCCGCGAAGGCAGCGGCTGGCTCTACCAACTCATGGGCCGCATCGAAGAAGGCAACGCGAAGACCAAGGACCTGGACCTCGCTCTCGAAATCGCCACCAGCATGGGCAGCATGCCCGGCACGACCATCTGCGGCCTCGCTGATGGCAACAACTGGGCCGTGCGCACGATCATGAACAAGTACTGGAGCGAGTTCGAGAAGCGCGTGAAGCCGACGTTTGTCGCGGTGAAGGTGAGCGTGGGAGCAGGGGCGCGGTAAGAGCTCCACATGCAAGAGCAGTGAACCGATGACCATCGACCAACTGCGAAAGGCATACACGAGCGAGCCGTTCATTCCCCTTGAGATTTACCTCGCCGATGGCAGAGTGCTTCCTGTGCCTCATCGCGACTTCTTGTATCTCGCGCCCCAGGCCGAGCGCACATTCATCGTGTCGGATGATGAGGGCATCATGGAAACGGTGTACCTGTTGCTGGTTGTGTCGTTCAAGCCCATGAAGTCGGCGAACACGCGCGGGCGTCGCAAGGCGGGGTGAGGGATGGGTGATGCAAACCGAGAAGCGCTGCATCTTCGGATCCGTGAGATCGTTAATCACTTTGACCCAGTCCGGCTCATCGCCTGCGGCTGTCCCGATGATGAGTACGACCCCGAAATCCGTCCTATTTTGCGACGTCTTGAGAGCGGGTTGGTGAAGGATGAAAGACAATTTGGCGACTATGTTCGACGCATCTTCGTGCTGAAGTTTGACGAGGACATGACTGGACGTCATGACTGCGACTATCGCGAACTCGCTCGTGCAATCATGGCTGCGCATCAGACGCATGCCGGCCTCTGATCCTGCCGACCAAATCCCGACGGCTCTATCATCTCTCATGCCATCCTTTGACATCGTCTCCCGTTTCAACTTCGCCGAACTCGACAACGCCATCAACAACACCAACAAGGCCATCGCTGCGCGCTTCGATTACCGTGGCTCGCCCGTTGAAATCACTGTCAATGCCAAGGACAAGAAGCTCAAGATCGTCGCCGATGACGGCATGAAGGTGAAGGGCGTCATCGAGATGTTCCGCAGCGCGGCCAACAAGCGCGGGATCGATCTCAAGAGCTTCGACTTCCCCGAGCCCGAAAGTACGCTCGCGGGCCGCATGAAGAGCGAAACGAAAATCCGCGATGGCATTGAGCAGGAGAAGGCCAAAGAGATCGTGCGGATGATCAAAGACACCAAGCTCAAGGTGCAGGCGAGCATCCAGGGCGATGAACTGCGCGTGACCGGCAAACAGATCGACGATCTGCAAGCCGTCATGAAGTTCCTGAATGGCGCGGGGCTCGACCTGCCGCTGCAGTTTGTGAACATGAAGAGCTGAGCCCGCTCTACCCATGCAGCCGCAGTTGGCTCCATGCAATCCGCAGCTCAGGTGCGCCATTGCTGTCGTCGATTTCAATCACGCTCATACTCAGTCGGTATGGCAGTTCCTGCCCGGGCTGGTGGCATGTCGTGCGTCCACTGCGTGCCGTGTGGTGCGGCCTGCCGCCCCAACTTCGGCCGACTTCCGGGCTCTCGTGAATATGGCCTGACAACGTAAGCAGCGGCTGATGTCGTTCGATGAATGCCCGCACGCCGCGAGAGCCGACGTCGGTGTGGTCATGCAGCAACCCCAGACCAAGTCCATGTGGCGGCGCATGCGTGACGAGCACGCATCGATCCATCGGCAGCGCGGGGTCCACCAGCGTCTCCAGATGCTCCTGCATCGTGGGACGGGCTGCGAAGAAGGCGACAGAATCCGCGATGACCTCGATACCCGTGGGCGAGGTCGTGATGGAGCGGTGCGTCGGAACCGGCGCGGCTTCCGTCAGATCACGCAGGCACCAATCTTTGAGTCCGAACGGATAGTCAGGCACCCACGAGTTGCCACGGATGAAGTAACCACCATCAAGTTCGAGCCATCGCCGCTCCAGATCAAACGCATGTGCGCGGCTATCAACCAGCGCCAGCCACGCATCATGCCACGCTCGCAGGTCGTCGTTGCCAAAGAGCGCGTAGTACCGAATGCCCGCCGATGCGCAAGCATCCAGCAATGCCGGCATGTCCTCCCGCAGAAACTCGCCCTGAGCCTGGTGCATGTCACCGTGCTTCGGCAGCAGATCGCCGCCATTGATGATGATGCTGACGCCATGCTGCTTGCAAAGCTCAGGGAGCCGCGCATATGCACGCCGGTCGCCGTGCAAGTCCGTCACATACAGAAACCGACACGAGCGCCCCATGCTTCGTCCTCACACGAGCGAGCACCGCTCGCCCCACTGCCGCCACCGGCCGGCCCACGTTGCGCCGAGCCACCGCTCGCGACCAACCCGCATGGCGAAGTGCTCGCATGCCTCGTTGGATCTCCGATCGGACTTGCCCATCGTGATAATCGTAATCAACGGGCCGGTCCTGCGCACGTCACGCATGCACGCTCGACTCGGAGTATGACTCCGGACGCACTTGTGCGGTGCTCACGAACCGCAACGCGGTGGATTCCCTCGGTCACTTCAATTGGCACTGCTTCGTCCGCTGCGAGATCGTGCCGCAGCAATCTGCGATGCACCCCGCATCACGCGCTCGCACTTCACGGCCCGTATCAGCTGTGCGTGAAAGCCGCCTCGACATTTCCAAACAAGGGGCGCGAACGGAAGTCTGTTCAATCTCGTAGGCGTCGAAAACTGCGGAAATACCTGCACAGAAAGGACCATGCTGTCATGAATCAGTTTCGCATCGCGGTGCTTCTGGGGTGCTTTGGCGTAGCGGGCTGTGTGCTGCCCGTCGAATGTGCTGCAGGCGCAACAGGGCAGGAAGATCAAAAGGATCGAACGAACCTCGCGGGTGCCACAAGCCCAAACCTTACCACAATCGCATCGGTTCGCCGCGGAGCTGTCGTCGATCTGTCAGGCGAGGTGATCCGCGTGACAGACCGTGACGAGTTCCGTCTCTCCGACGGTACCAACTCCATCACGGTGCGCATCGCGTGGTCAGGGCCGGCACCGGTTGCAGTCGGCGATCGTGTCCAGGTCAAAGGTCTCGTCGTGGATGAGATGACGTTTGGCCTTTCACGGCCCGAAGTGATTGCAAACACATTGCGGCTGCCGAGCGGTGCCACCGTGCAGTTTGACGCGCCGCGACCCGTGCCAACAGCGGAAGCGGATACGGAACAGAACATCCCGATCGGTCGCCTCGCACGCGGACAATCCGCCACTATCTCCGGACACGTGACGGCCATTCTCGACACCGACGAGTTTCGTCTGGAGGATGCGTCGGGGTCGGTGCGCGTGTATGTCGGATGGCAGAACACCATGGGCGTACGCACGGGTGATGCAGTCACGGTCGTCGGCACTCTCGATGACGAGCCTTGGCCCCTTCCGGCCGAGTTCTACGCGGAAGCCGTAACGCTGTCAGAAGGCCGCTTGGTGGAGCTTCCCAGAGAAACATCAGCCCTCAGCGCTCGTGATGCAGACGCGGCAACGTCCAAGCCGGTCACGGCAGCGAGTAACGTGGACACCAGTCCGGCCGTTATGTCACGCATCGCTGATGTTCGCGCGTACGACACGGTGCTTCTGCGCGGTGTGGTCGAGCGCATCACTGACGAGGACGAGTTCCGCCTTCGGGATGACTCCGGATCAATCGGAGTCTACATCGGTTGGCGAAACGCGATGCCAGTGGCGGCGGGAGAGCGCATTTCGGTCATCGGCATCGTCGATACCAAAGGCCCCGCAGGCTTGTGGCGCGAGGTGTATGCACACGAGGTGACAACCGCTGACGGCAGACGCGTGGAGTTGCAGCCTCGCCGAGATGCGGCGCGGCTCGATGCGCCCACGAGTGAGTCAGCCAGAAACCAAGCAACGACGGCAGGCTCCGAAACCGCTCCGTCACGCGGCAAGCGTGCGAACGAAGACGCTGTCTTGACACCGATTCGCGAGGTGCGGCGTGGCCAGTTCGTGACCCTCAATGGCGAGGTGCAGCGTCTGCGCGATACTGACGAGTTCGTCCTTCGTGACGACAGCGGCGCGATCACAGTCTACATCGGCTGGCGCAACCGAATGCCTGTGTCGGTGGGACAACGTATCACAGTTGTTGGCACGGCGGATGACGATGTGGTACCCGGTTTTCGTCCAGAGATCTACGCCTCCCACATTGTGCTTCCGGATGGTCGCACCGTTGAGCTTATTCCTGGCGACAGGAACGAATGACGACTTGTGTTTCGACAACCCAGAGACTCGGCCCCACAAGGGGCGGTTCCGGCGGATCTCGAGAGCCAGATCTCTGAGCACTCCAGGTCGAATCGAGCCGCCGGGCAGCAGCCGCAGCCATGGACGCCCGTCTCGTTCGGAATTGGTGTGTCGCGAGTCTCGCCACCTTGCTGCTGGTGACTCTCGCCTTGCGCAGGTTGCGCGTTACCGACGCTTCGGTGCCGGCCACAGCAGCCAGTCAGCGGGCTCGGCGTTCGGCACCCTCCGGGGCGGACTTCCCGTGTTCCACCGCCCGGCGTCCTGTACGCCGCCGTGATCCACCAAGTCCGATCCGATCGAGTACAGCCGCGGCTGCTCGTTCAAACTCACGGGCGCGACGTAGCGCAGCGGCTTGCCGTCATAAATGTCCACCGGCACCGCGGGGAGCCATCGAGGCACCATCTCTTCAATGCTTGCGGGCCAGCGGCCTTGCTCGCGGCGGAAGAGGTGCATCGCGATGATCGCGCCCGTGGCATCGCGCTGCATGGCCACCGCGTCCGCATCCCAATACGCCTTATCCACTGCGGGCATCATGATCGCCAGTGGCAAGTAGCGGATACGCCAAGCAAGCGAACTGTTGCTTTCCGCCTTCCAATCCTCGATCAACGAGGTCTCGCCGCGTGTCCATGGCGACGCGGCGCCGCGAGCCGCCGCGGTGTCCATCATGCGATCAAACTCTCGCTGCACCTGCGCACGGGGCGCGATCATTGACATCGCCAGCGGTCCGGCGGCGACACCCAGCCAGTCGCGATCGCTCGTGATCGCACCGGTCGCGCCTTGAATCGCCGCGATCTGATGAAGGAACCGCAGCCCCTCGGGCGTCAGTCGCCCGTCCCCGCTGCCGTTGTCGGTGTACACGCGCTGGAGCAGGTCGGCGAACATCAGTCGCTCACCCGTCAGGTCGGGCATCAGTCGGCCCGCGCGGGGCGACACCGCGACATCGTGCGCAAGCTGCACCAACTGCTCGTCGGACCACAATCCCGGCGCATCGCGCAGCACGTCCGCGACGTTCGTGTGGGCAAGCGAAGCCACCGCCAACGCGACCAGTTGCGAGATCAGACTGGGCTCGCCGATCAACTGTCGCGACATGCCCAGCATGGCGCGAATGTTCAGCATCGCGCGTGCGCCGTCGCCTTCGCTCGCCGCGATTCGGGCATCCAGCGCAAGGTGTCGCGCCAGCGAGCGCATCTCTCCCAGGTGGGGCAGGAGTACCCCCATCATGTCGGGGTTCTTCGCGCTACTGGGCGACGGCATCGCGGGCAGGTCGCCCGTCCAGTTCTTCCGCCGGAAGTTGTCCCGCCACAGGTCCGGATCGGGATCGTGCGATAGAGGCACCCCGATCTCAGGCAGCAACGCCGCCCGGCGGATGATTTCCAGCGCGGGCTGGCACGCGCGGTTGTACGCCAGCACCTGCTCGTACGCCTCGTCCCACGGATGCACATCGGGCATGTTGCCCATGGTCTTCTCGATCGCCTCGCCCTCGGGCCAGGGGGGCAGATTCAGAATGGCGTCCTTGTAGAGCGGCCAGGCCAACTGCTCGGGTGGACGCTGAGCGAGCGCGTGATTGAACTCTGCCACATAGTTGCGCGAGAGCGTGGGCTCACCCGCGAAGAAACGCAGGGCCAGCAGCCCGTAGAACGCGATGATGCCCACGATCCCCCACGCGCTGACGAGCATCGTGCCACGAGCAACCTTCCATACGAGGGGCCTCTGGCGGCGCTTGGCGCGCCGAATAAGCCTTGCGGCGGTCTCGATGTCGCCGAAGCGCTCGCGCAGTTCCGCCTCAGCGGCGCCAGCTTCCAGACCATCGCGAAAGTGCGTCGCTAGTTCGCTTGCCACGTCGCTTTGTTCACCGGGCCATAGGCGCGACCGTCGGCAGACATCCGCGACCACGGCCGCCAGCGACACCGGCAGGTCCGCCACCGCCTCGTCCATCTCGCGCCGACGCCGCCGCGACAGCGACCCGCGACGCCCCAGTGTCAGGATCCATACCGCGACAGCCGCGCTTCGGCGGAAGGTGGGGAACATACCGAGGGATTTGCTCAATGCCATGGACGTGCTCCTGTGTCGCCGTGCGTCGGGATCAGCGGTGCGTGCGTGGAACGAGTCACGAGATCTGCCCCATCAGCCCGCCGCGTCCGCGCGACGGGGAACCCGGGCCGTCACGCGCCCGCCATCTTCACGACGCCCAACTCCTGCATCGCAGTCACAAGCCGCTGCCACTGAGCCATGTTCGCCTCGAGGTGTTTCTTGCCTTTCCCCGTGAGCAGGTAGTACTTGCGCTCACGCCCCTGCTCACTGGTGCGCCAGACGCCCTCGATGAAGCCCTTGGCCTCCAGGTTGTACAGCAGCGGATACAGCGTGGATTGCCCCATCGCCAGCACCCCCTCGCTCCGCTGGCTCAGGGCCTCGACCAGTTCGTAGCCGTACATGTCGCGGCGTTCGAGCAGCTTGAGCACGGCGACGGGGCCGGCGCCACGGAGCAGTTCGGATTCGATCTTCATCGGAGAGTCCTTTCGGAGCAGGAACGGTGGAGCGGACACTCGGCATCCGGCAAGAGGGGACAAAGAGAAGACGTCGGACCGTGTACGTCAGGCCTGACGTGCGGGCTTCTCTCGCAGCACATCGCCACACACACTATGTCACACATAGTATATCGGGCGAGGTGTAAAAGAGTTGCAGGAAATTGCCGTTTTTTTGTTCTTGCGAGCGGAGTGGTATCGGAAGGCGACTTCGACGCCGACCGGTTCACGACCGCCGTCGCCATCGCTGAACCACAACGACAACCCCCCGGGTCCTTCGACCCGGGGGGTTCATCTCAATGGCAGAACTGGGGTTGAGGTAACGACGGGCCTTCCCGAGACCCAGAGAAAGGACACGCGAATGCTGTCCCCCGGCAAAGGCCGTCGAAGAGTCAAGTTGTCGTACTCGGCGCGGGTGCCGCCGCCTGTTCACCCTCGCCGGCTTCGCTTCGGCCCGTCGTCGCCGCGGAGTTCGCGCGGCTCTGACCGCACAACCTGAGTTGAATCCTCCACGGTGCGGGGTTCAATCAACGATGAACAATCGGGCCCCGGATTCGCTGCGCGAGCGGTGCGGCTCGGCTTCGTCAGCAACCTGATAACTCTGCCCAGGCACGAGCCTGACGATGCGTCCATCGCGCAGTTCGACGTCAAGTTCGCCCTCGAGGCAGAGCACGATGTGCCCCTTGCTGCACCAGTGGTCTGAGGTGTAGCCCGGCGAGTACTCGACCATCCGCACACGGATCTCCCCGAACTGTTTCGTCCGCCAGAGTGCGGTGCCTGTTTCGCCGGGGTGCACCGTTCGTTCAACCTTCGACCAGTCCGTCGTTGAGAATGGCGTGTGTTCGATGCGCATGGGAAACGGTACTGCAACAGAGATCGCAGAGTCAGAAAGGACCGTCAACCGTCAATGGTCGGAGTTCAGTTTGGACTGACGGGAGAGGACCGCAATTCGCTTCTCCGGCTTGCCGGCTGTACTCTTCCTGCATCCGCGTGGGCGGTTGAGGTGGCCTGTCGGTGTGCCGCGCGAGTGCATGCGACTTGGCGACGTGTTCCATCAAGAACAAATAGAGGTGGTTCGTATGGAAGCACCCCGCATGACTTCAGGTGAGTTGCCGCAGAGGAGCGAGGCGGCGAGCGAGATTTCCGCCTCTGCATTCTGGGGCGGGTTGCTCGGCGCCAACGGCTGGGTGATCGGTCTGGTGTGCTACGCGGCGGCGATGGGCGAACTCGGCAGTGTCTGGCATGTTGCGCTGGGCGGCATGATCCTGAGCACCGGAGTCGGGTTGCTCCTGATCTTGCCGGCCGCGCGCCCCGGCAGCGGCGAATGGGTCGGACGGCTGTTCATCACCCTCTCGCTCATTTCAATGCTGTACATGCGCTGGGCGTCGCCTCATCTCGAGACGATCGCGCGGCTTTCGCACCTGAATGACGAGTACGGCGTCCCGGATATCGTCATTCTCGCATTGGGGCTGTTCGGAATCGGCATCGTCCTGATCGCCAGATCCCGGCACCGGGCGATCGTGGCGCTGCGGCGGCGACTTTCCTTTGTCGAGGACATGATCTGATACGGGCTGGCCGCCGACGCGGGACTAACGGTTGTTCGACACGGCCATTGCGGCTGTGAACATTGAGAAGGCGCGCGGAGCACGCCCACGCACAGAGCACGCCCGCTCAAACGACAACCCCCGAGTCTTGCGACTCGGGGGTACATCTCAATAGCGGGGCCTGGATTTGAACCAGGGACCTTCGGGTTATGAGCCCGACGAGCTACCGGGCTGCTCCACCCCGCAATCTAAAGCTTGTGAAAGCGCGATCGCTTGGTAACCGGTATCCGGCGATTTCCGCCGGGCCTCAACCATAGGAAACACACGCTGCAGAGTCAAGTTCATGCGAGAAACACAGCGAAAAACGCAGGTTTCCCACCTCACGCCGTCGCGCCAATATCCGTCCGCATCACCTTCCCCGCAAACCCAATCGCCGCTGCCGCTTCATAGGCGCGGTCGCGAGCCTCGCGAGCCGTCTTCGCCAGTGCCGTCACGCCCAGCACGCGCCCGCCGTTGGTCACGATGGTGCCATCAGGCATGCGCTTCGTTCCGGCGTGATACACGGTCACGCCGGGCAGCCCGTTCGCCGCGTCAATGCCATTGATCGCAACACCGGTCTTGGGCTTGTCGGGGTAGCCCTCGCTCGCGATGACGATGCAGCAGCTCGCATCGTCCTTCCATCGCACATCAACGTCTGCCAGTCGCCCCTCGCATGTTGCCATCATCAAGTCGATGATGTCACTATCCAACCGTGACACAATCGCCTGACACTCCGGATCACCGAATCGGCAGTTGAATTCGAGCACTTTCGGTCCCGCAGGCGTCAGCATCAGCCCGGCAAACAGCACGCCCTTGTAGTCGATGCTCTCGCGCTTGAGCGCGTCCACGATCGGCACCAGCACCTCGCGCTCCACGCGCAGCATCAGCTTGTCATCCAGCGTCGCGCTCGGGCAGAACGCGCCCATGCCGCCCGTGTTGGGCCCCTTGTCACCATCGAGCAATCGCTTGTGATCCTGCGCAGGCGGCAGCACCAGAATCGACGAGCCGTCCGTGATCGCGAGCACCGACACTTCAGGACCGCTTAGCTTCTCTTCAATCAGCACCTTGGCGCCAGCATCGCCAAAGACGCGTTTCACCATGATCTGTTCAATCGCCGCATGTGCTTCGCTCAGCGAACTTGGAACCACCACGCCCTTCCCCTTCGCCAGGCCGGTCGCCTTGATGACCGGCAAGTCGCCGCGCTGCTTGTCATACGCCTTGCGCATCGCCGGCTTGGTGTCCAGCTCGCGCTGCAGGAACTTCCGCCGTTCCGCCGGATCGCGATACTCATTCGCCGCGTTGAGCATCGACTCAATCAGCGGCTCATCCACGCAGCGCGTTTCGAGGTAGCCGCGTGCGCTCTCCGCATCCGTAAAGACACGACCTTCGCCCGTCGGAATGCTCGCGCTGCGAAGCATCTGCTTGCACCACGCCTTATCCGCCTCCAGTTGTGCGCCTTGCTTGCCGGGACCAAAAACCTTGCACGTCGGGCTCGCGAGCTTGTCCGCCATACCTTCCGCCAGCGGATCTTCCGGCCCAATCACCACGAGCCCGATGTTGTGCTTGTTGATGAACTGCTCGAGCCGATACGCCTCGCGCGTGCTCACAGGCACGTCGATCGGCTTGCTGATCGCGGCCAGCCCCGGATTCTCATGGCTCGCAAACAGCGTCCCCAGCCGCGCACTCTTGGCGAGAGCCACACCCAGCGCATGCTCGCGCCCGCCGCTGCCGATCAGAAGAACGTTTACTTTGGAGCCAGTGGCCATAGGGGGCGATGATAGGTCAAGCGTGAACAAACACGGCTGATTCCCACCATGCCTCCCGGCACGTCCGCGGGCATTCGTCCCGCCTCATCGCGGCATGCGCAGCCCGCTGACAAGCAACCACACACCCAGCGCACCAGTCGCGCCCAGCATCAGCCCGAGCGTGCGCACCAGGAAGCTCTGGTCATACCACGCCGCCTTGCGCTCGCGGAAGAACGCCCGCTTCACTTCATTGGTGTCTTGCACCTTGCCTGCCGCCAGTTGCTCGCTCCATTCCTGCTGCGCCGCCGGGTAGTTGCGCATCGCGCCCATGCGCCCCATGGTGGGCACCGCAAACAGCAGCGCGAAGACAAGAGCCACACCCCCCGCCGTCAGCACGCGCGTTCGCGCTGCCGGGCTGCCAGCCCCCTTCCGCACCCACAGACCCAGCAGCACCATCACAAAGGCCGAGAACGCCGGAATGACCGCCGCTGTCGTCTTGTTCGCTTCTGCGGGTGCGCTCAGAAAGGCGAAGACGCCACATCCCAACAACAAAAGGGCCAGGACGAAGAGTGACAACGCCGCAGCGTTGGCCTTCGCGCTCACCTGTGCGTGAGTTGCGGATGCGGCGTTGCTGGGAGCGGTCGTTGAAGAGCTATTGGTGGTTGCCATGCAACTATCTTTGCGAATCTCCCTGCGATTCTCCCGTCTTGCGTGCAACAAATCGAACGGACAAGCGGATGCGGAGAGCCGCTCCACCGCCTCGTGCAATCCACGGTTTCGCGTCAGTCCTTTCCACTCTCATCCCGTCTCACGCACAATTCATCCCCTCATCGTTGAACAACGCCGCCGCTCCTTGGCCCCCACTTCCAACAATCGGTATCACCCATGCCCAACTGGCCGCTCGAACAATGGATCGCTCTCGTCGGCACGCCCTTCATCGCGATGCTGGGCGTCGTACTGACCCTCATCACACTCCCAGGCACCTGGCTCATCGTGCTCTGGTCGCTCGCGTTGGCGATCTGGCAGCCGGACATCGTTCCCTGGTGGGTCGTTGTCATTCTCATCCTGCTCGCGGCCGCAGGTGAAGCGCTGGAGTTTCTCGCCTCTGCCATCGGCGCGGCCAAGGCCGGCGCGAGCAAATGGGGCATCATCTTCGCGATTCTCGGCGCATTCCTCGGCGCGGTGCTGGGCATGTTCATCGTGCCCATCATCGGCGCCATCATCGGGGGCGCGCTCGGCGCTGCCGGCGGCGCGGTCGCGGGCGAAATGGCCTTCGCCAAGCGCACCTGGAATGAGAGCAAGAAGATCGCCACCGGCGCCGCAATCGGTCGTCTGCTGTCCATGCTGGCCAAGGGGCTGGTCGCCGTGGCCATGGGCATGCTGCTGTGCCTCTTCGTCGCCATCAAGGTCATGTGATCGCCCGATCGCCTGCCTCTGCTCCCTTGCGACCGCCTCGTGGCGCATTCCCTCTATCCTCTGCGTTGTCTCTCTCCGTCATCATCCTCAGTTTCAATCGCCGCGACGCTCTCCTGCGCACGCTGCGCGAGATCAACGTCTGGCGCACCGCCATCAACGCTGAAGTGATCGTCGTTGACAACGCCAGCAGCGACGGCTCGCCCGATGCCGTGCGCGAACACGCCCCGTGGGCCCGGCTCATCGTGCAAGCGACCAACACCGGCGTCGCCGGCTTCAACGCCGGCGCGGCCCTCGCCACCGGCGACACCTTCCTCATCTTGGACGACGACAGTTGGCCCGACCCTCAGGCTCTCACCGCCGCACTCGCGCTGCTCGCCGCCAAGCCCACCATCGCCGCCGTCGCGTTGGTTCCCAAGCATCCCAAGACCAACGCCATCGAGTGGCCCTTCGTCACCCGCCCCACGCCGCGCTTCACCGTCATGGGCTGCGGCAATCTCGTCCGGGCCGACGCCTGGCGCAAAGTCGCCGGTTACGAAGCCGAGTTCTTCCTCTACCGCAACGACACCGACCTCGCCATGAAATTGCTGGGCGCTGGCTTTGATGTCTACATGGATCCCGCGTGGATCGTCTGGCACGACAGCCCCGCCGCGCTCGACAAGAGCGAACGCTGGCTCCAACTCGCCACGCGCAACTGGCTCTGGCTCTGCCGCAGGCACGGCGGCACTTGGCGCGTCAAGGTGCTCGCCGCCACACTTGGCGTGATCACGGCCTTGCGTCACGCCGGCCCCAGTCTTCCTCGCCTGCGCAAAGTCCTCCGCGGCGTCACCGACGGCATCGACCTCGATGCTCCACCGCTTCCGCCCGCCGTCATCACAACCGGCGACAGCCTCAAGTCCCATCTCCGCATGCGCTGGCGCAACCAGACGTGATGACTCACCGCTCCGCCCGCCGCACCGACGCACGTCACCGCCTTCGTGTACCATGTGCTCGCGCGGACTCTTGACTCTCCCGCTGGTGCGATGATGAACGACACGCCCCGAAGCGCCATCTCCCCCTCCTCGCGGATCGCGTTCGCCATCGCCGCCCTCGCGCTGCTGCTGGCGTTCGCCAGCGTCATCTACACCGCCCGCCGCGACGCCGTCCGCCAAGCCGCCGTCGCTCGCCTCATGACCGAGCGCAACATCATCAACCCCGCCGACGTCGCCGCCAGCCTGCGCGTCATGAAACTCATCACCGTGCAGATCAACACCAGCGTGCGGGTCGAAAGGAAAGTCGAGAGCATGATTCTGGGCGACGCCAGCGTCGCCGTGCAAACCCCCGTCGTCGTCAGTTACGGCACCGACCTCTCAACCCTCACCGACAACGGCGTGCGCCTCGAAACCGCGGGCAACAAGACCATCATCCGCGTCACCATTCCCCGCCCCACCCGCCAAGCCGTCGAAGTCTTCGCCGATGCCCAGCAAACCACCGTCAACAAAGGTTGGCGCAGGTTCGTCTGGTGGTCCGGCGATGACGAAGCCAACGCCGCCAAAGCCCAGATCCCCCTCGAAGCCCGCGCCCTCGAACTGCTCCCCACCGACCGCGCAAAGATCGAGGCCGATACCCGCGCGCAGGTCCGCCGCCTCGTGCAGGCCATCGCCGGCTCCCGCGACGAAGTCATCGTCGACTTCAAGTAAC
>VYMG01000159.1_pt1 | contig 34688 bp, 28 predicted proteins | sample 5115261 | NCBI WGS metagenome assembly VYMG01 (sample SAMN12291781, study PRJNA351875) | freshwater metagenome | isolation source: freshwater lake | place: USA: Michigan, Wintergreen Lake | collected 2013-08-08
AACCCCCAACCCCCAACCCCCACCGAAAAACTTTTTGCCGCAAACCCTACTTAAATCCTCTGAAAACAATCGGCAATTTCCTGGGGAGTTAAAAGAGAATTAGGATAACTGGAAAGTTGTCCTAATTTTTGTGCTAATAAAACTGCTTGGGGTGGAGTTAGATAGGTTTTGGCTAAGAGAGCGGTTTGATGATAAGCTTGCCGGATTGGGGCATCTAAAAGGATAGTTCCTTGACCCATAATAATTACTCTTTCGGCGTATTCTGGCATTAAATAGAGGTGATGGGTGATAACAATCACCGTTTTGCCCATCTGGTGTAATTGACGACTCACCTCTAAAATTGCCTTAGCCCCTTGGTAATCTTGGCCGGTGGTCGGTTCATCAAACACAACTATGCGCGGTTCCATGGCTAAAATTGCCGCAATCACTACCCGCGCTCGATCGCCTTTCGGTAAGGAGAGAGGATGATAGGATCGATATTCTAGCAATCCCATGGCTTCTAGACTTGCTTTCGTGCGTTGGGTAACGATTTCTGGAGGATAACCGAGATTAGTCAGTGCAAATGATACTTCTTTCTCGACAGTGGTGTTAAAAATCTGATTATCGGGATTTTGGGCTACATAACCGATCGAACGGGCTAAATCACTGACAGAAAAGCTATCGGTCGCAACGCGCTCGCTACGCGAGATCGAACGTCCATCAATCATAACTTGACCGGTGGTCGCCGAGAGAAGATTGAGAAAATGCTTGACTAAAGTGCTTTTTCCCGCCCCATTTTGACCGATAATCAGCAGATATTCCCCTTCGGCAATATCGAGGGACACATCCCGCAAGGCGGTAGTACCATCGGGATAGGTATGGCAGAGATTTTTTACCCTCAGTATGGGGTTTAAGGGGTCAGAAACCGACGATAAGGGAGGGGTTGTGGTTATCTGATGGTAAAAGGATTTAAGCTCGTTTAAACGGGCAAAACCTCGGTCTAGGGTGACAGGAATTGATTCGATCTCGCGTAGCGAGCGCGTTGCGAGCGCCCCGATGTTTTGCTCGATCAAAGCAAAAGTAGTGGCCACTTGCGGGGGACGCAGGGCATTTTCCTGTAAACGTTGTACTTGGGAGTAGATCTCTGCTGGGGTTCCCATAGCTTCGATCGCACCATCCCTTAATAGTACCAGGCGATCGGCATATTCGGCCATTTCCTCGGCCGCGTGGGAGACCATGACAATAGTGACACCGAGATGGCGATTTAATTCCTTAATGGTGGCGAAAACTTCTTGGGAACCCACCGGATCCAGTTGGGAGGTGGGTTCATCGAGAATTAACAAAGCGGGCTGAACTGCGAGGGCAGCGGCGATCGCTAATCGTTGTTTTTGTCCTCCCGATAGTTCCCCCGGCGATTTTTTTTCCATTCCCTCTAACCGGACTGCCGCTAAAACTTTGGGAATGCGCGCTTTAATTTCCTCTCGCGGTAGCCTTAAATTTTCTAAGGTAAAAGCGATTTCATTTTCTATAGAAGTGGCTAAAAGTTGCGTTTCGGGATCTTCAAATACTGCCCCCACATAGCGGGCCAAGGTGCTAACCGGATGGGTTAAAGTGTCTAAACCTGCTACTGTTGCATAACCAAAAAAACGCCCTCCGTAAAATTGGGGGACAATACCGTTAAGAGTTAAACAGAGAGTAGTTTTTCCCGCACCTGTGGGCCCGATAATACCTAAAAATTCTCCTCGATGAATTGCTAAAGAGATATTTTTCAGCACTAGATTGGAGGATTCGGGATAAATATAGGAAACTTTCTCTAATTGGGCGATGATTTCCATTATCGGTGGGGAATAGAAGACGGGAGTGGGGTAGATAGGGAGATGTTTTTATGGAAAATTTGAATTAGGGACGCTTCTATTTTTCGCTACCTCGATCGATGAACTTGATTATCACACAGGTGGCCCACTACTGTGTCAATTTTAAAACTATGGCAAGATTTAAGCTAAGACGTATTTAGGGTTTGCGGCAAAAAGTTTTTCTTGGGGGTAGGGTGTAGGGTGTGGGGTGTGGGGTGTAGGGTTTTACCGATCAGGTACTTTTTGAGGGAAAAAAAGTCTAAAAGTCTTACCCAACAAGGTTTTTAGATTTATTCAGCAGACCCTATTTAAAGGCTGCATCTCATTTTTGTCAATCTACTGAGTTGGGATTTTTAAAGGGAAACTATAGTCATTTCAGATAAATCTGATACACTCTAGACCGACAAAACCCTTATGAACTCTGGGATTGATATTCTCAATCTTAATTGAAATGACTATATCTTCTAAAATTGGTCATTGCTTCCGATTTTACCACTCAATCCAAGCCTTTGGGGGGTTCTACTCCCCAAACCCCGGAGCGCATTAGTTTTTCGGTGAGATGCTTACAGGCAGCTGCTGATACATTTGTCATCATTTAAGAGTCGCTGATAATTGCTGATTTTCGGTATTTCTGCAATTGTACCAGTTACCCCTCACCCGCTCGCAGAAAAACTTAATATTTTTACTCTTGACAAATTTGCTTTAAGGTGCTAACAAAATCAGGGTAAGAAATGCCGGCCGCTTCAGCGCGATGGATAGTGGTGGGTTGACGGGAATTGAGGGCAGCGATCGCTAGACTCATAGCAATGCGATGATCGGTAAAACTGTCCACTTCCGTACCCAATAGACCTGTACCGCCGGTAATCTCTAAACCATCCGGTAATTCCCTTACTTTTGCCCCTAGGCGATCGAGTTGGGTGGCCATCACCGTCAGGCGATCGCTTTCCTTCACCCGTAATTCCTCGGCATCCTTGATAATCGTCGTTCCTTGGGCAAAAACCGCCGCTACTGCCAAAATCGGAATTTCATCGATCAGACGGGGTATAATCTCACCGGCGATCGTGGTTGCCTGTAGTGGACTGGATTTCACCCGCAGATCCGCCACCGGTTCCCCCGTCACCACCCGTGGATTTTCGAGGGTGATATCTGCTCCCATTGCCTGTAAAACCTGTAAAACTCCAGTTCTAGTCGGGTTTATGCCCACATTTTCGATTAATAACTCGGAATTAGGTACAATTGCCCCCGCTACCAACCAAAAGGCTGCCGAACTGATATCCCCCGGTACAATCACCGTTTGTCCGGTTAAAGTGGGATAACCCGTCACCGTGACGCTATTAGTCTCCCCATCCACCTCAATATTCGCCCCAAAAGCGCGCAGCATCCGTTCACTGTGATCGCGAGATAAAGCGGGTTCCGTGATCGTGGTTTTCCCCTCCGTTAACAGTCCTGCGAGGAGAAGACAGGATTTCACCTGTGCAGAAGCAACGGGAGAATAGTAGTGGATCGGTTGCAGAGATTGCCCAGAAACGGCTAAAGGGGCCAAAGAATTGGCTTTTCTGCCCCAAATTTGCGCCCCCATTTCCTTTAGGGGTTTCACCACCCTGGACATGGGACGCGATCGCAGGGAAGCATCACCGGTAACGACAAAAAAACGGTCCCGATGACCGGCCAATAATCCTAACATTAAGCGGATCGTCGTGCCGGAATTGCCTGCATCGAGGATTTCTAAGGGTTCCTCAAGATTGCCTAAACCCCTACCTTTGACGATCACTTTCTCGCTGTTGAGTTGGGAAATTTCCACACCCATGCAGCGAAAACAACTAGCGGTACTGCGGGGATCTTCGCCTAATAATAACCCATGAATGACGGTTTCTCCTTCGGCGATCGCTCCTAACATGAGGGAACGATGGGATATGGATTTATCGCCAGGGATAGTGATTTTTCCCCGTAATCCCGTGATTTTGGCTGGATCGATGACTAAATCTTGATGGGATTGAAGGGGGTTAAGGGTGACAATAGACATGATCGTTAGGCAGATGAAGACAAGCTCGATCTATTTTCCCCCTTTACCTCGCCCTTTCCTTGTCAAGTTATGTAAAGAATATTAAGCTAGAAGCATAACCTCTTGTCCCCTAACCCTACGATTTTTGACTAAAATAACTGATAACTGATTATGTCTCGTCGTCAACTTTTGAGTTTTTTAAGTGCAGTAATTCTGGCATTTTTTGCCCTTATTCCCGATGCTAACGCTTTAGGTGGCCCCCAACCCCCTTTAAATCAACCGGCACCCGATTTTACCCTACCGACTAACACGGGAGAAGGCAATATTTCCCTATCGGATTATCGGGGTAAATGGGTAGTTTTATATTTTTATCCCAAGGATTTTACCCCCGGCTGTACCCTAGAAGCGCGGCGTTTTCAGCAGGATTTGCCGAAATATATCGCTAAAAATACGCAAATTTTAGGGGTAAGTGCCGATGATGTCGATTCTCATGCGGAATTTTGTGACTCGGAGGGTTTAAAATTTCCCTTACTGGCAGATACTACCGGAGATGTTAGTAAAGCTTATGGTTCTTGGATGGGTTATGTTTCCCTGCGTCATACCTATCTTATCGATCCGCAAGGGATTTTAAAAGAGATTTATTTAGGGGTAAATCCTGCCATTCACAGCGCCGAAGTTTTAGCACGTTTAGAGGAATTACAGGCGAATTCTTGAAATTGACAAGCAAGAATGCCGATGGAGGGTTTTGCTCCAAAGGCATCTCTAATTTATCAGTCAAAGTTATTGGGAAAGAAGTTAAGATTGGGTAATATAATCATCATTAACCAATCAGTCCTAATTTCTGACTGATTATCAGCTTTGAAAGACTTCTTTTAGAGTCTCTCGACAAATATCACCGTTTTTTTGGAAAGCTAGGCTGATTTCTTCTTCAATTATTGCCTGACGATCAAGTAGTTCAGGTAAACGATCTAGTTCATTAGTTCCCTGGGCAATATCTAAGATAATTTCTTGCAGTCCTGCATCAGAAAAGATACCATTAATTTTTCTTTCTTTAGCTCGATTAACAATGGCAATCGGCAAAGAACCAGAAAACATGGCAAACATCAAAACGTGCAAACGATTGCTACACACCATCGATGCGCCAGAATACAAATCATACATAGAGCGACTATCTATACAACGTTCTATAAACATGACATCGTATTCATTTTGATAACGTTCAAACAGATATTTGGAAAATTTATAGTCTGAATCAACTTGGTAACTAATAACTAATTTATTTTGGCTATCTCCACAGGTCATTTTAACCAGTTTATCTAAAGCTATCAAAAGATTAGTTTTGTAGCCAGAACTATCAAACTCTTTAAAACTTGCTCTAAAACTTAAGACAATATAATTTTGAGCGATTTTTATGGGTTGCTCATTAGAGTTTGGAACTTGCATCAAAAATTGTGAATTTTCCTTGACATATTTTTTGGGTAACAGCCAGGCTAAGTCAGGGAATATTTTAACTTTGTCTATACCTATTTTTAGAGCATAATCTTTGGATAAAGTATCTCTAACACTATAAAAGTGCATAGGAATAGAACGCAATTTCTCGGCTACTTGTAGAGGTTGTGACAAGGACTCAATTGAAGTACCAAATCGACAAATTTTTACTTTGAATATGGCTAATATATTATAGTATAAGGAAGCTAACAACATCTTAAGCTCTAACTTAAATCCTCGTCCATAGAAATGGCCAGGACGCAAAATTAAATAAACATTGGCCCGAGGCTTAAATAAATATTTCAAGCTATAAAACCAGATCAAAAGACTAAAACCTATTGGATATAAACTAGCTCTCTCCTCATCTTTCATGTCTAACTGCTTACAGAACCATTCAGGAACTTGCAAGTCATTAATAATCAGCTTCCCGTATTGTCTTAATTCCGAAACGAGAATTTTAGTTAATACTAAATCTCCCTGATTTCCATGGGGAACTCTCGCTTGGCAGAAAATGATATTATCTCTGAGAGAATTTTGCATAGTCTAAATGTCCTTCATTTTTACAAAAACAGCTTCCAAGAAAATCGACTTAGACCTAGTAAATCTGCCAAAATTTGCTTGATTAAAAAACGGATAGTCAGCAAGTTCATGAGAAGATAACTTAACTAGGTCTTGACCGTTGATGGATTGTAACATTATTTTAAATCAACGACAACATTAATATTCATCAAATCTTAACAATTGCTTTGGCATAATTTTTCATAAGTGCAATGTTAAATGTCTGAAAATAGCGAAACCGAGAAAACGGAATGAGTAGTTATTGCGGCGAAGTGTAGCCAGACGGAGATATTTACCTGCAAGTAATCTGCCAATGCCTTTAATTCTTGCTTGTAAACGTTCCCACCAAAAAGCCAGCCAAGGACTCTTTTTTCCTTGGGTATAAATTGGTAAAAAAGCTAAAGAACCATACAGAACATCGGCTCTATGGCTTTTGCTTAAATTATTGCGGTAATGTTCTGGATTGGGCAACCCACCATGTTCTCCGTAACAGCGAAAGGGCAGATAATTTTTGAGCTTTTGTTCTCTTAATAGAGCATCAATAGTTGAATCCCAAGAAGAATAGGATTTCGTTCCTGGATTTTGCCTAATTTTTTCTTCTAATGTTATGAGAATTTTTGCCGCTTCCGGGGTAACAATATAAGCAACAGCAGATGTAGAAAATCCAGTGGCAAAACCTTCGGGTGATACATAATAAACTTGGGGAGCGCAAGTATATAGCCAAGCAATACCCACATCTTTTCTCCTAGGATTAAATGGTAAAGGAAGTTGACTTATGCCCACCACAGGAACAAAATCAGCTTCGATAATTAAAGTCGATTTATTTTCCTGAATAATACGTTGCCATGCCTGACAATGATTAAGAAGACAAAGGTAGCTATTGGAATAATCCCGATATTCTTCTAGGTGTTTTTGTCTGAGAACCTCACAGGTAAATCCCTCTTCTCGCATACATTTCTCTAATGTTTCTGTTGGTTCTTTGTAGGCAATGATAAAAACCTGATCGATATAATCACTTAAGGTAGTAGATTGTTTTTCTTCTTGGGTGAGAGTAACCATAATTTTATCTAAGATACTTGACTTTACATTTTATATTCACTAATTTCGGACATCTAGGCTGCCAAAGCGAGAGGATTTTTGCACAAGCCGTTAATTTAACCAGACTTAACATCATTTTGAACTATTGTCAACCCCGCCCATAGTATATATGAAGGTCGAAAGCTGATCTAGTCTCTAGATTACTCCTGGTAAAAACAGGAGCTATCTATCAATTCGGCTCGATGGATTCTGCAAGCTTTTAATTTTACCGAAAATCTTGACAAATATGCGGTTATACCCTTCTGTATCGATAAAAATGGCTGTTGACATTCAGAAGCCACCCCTAGACAAATTTTAACCTCTGGGCAACCCCTGGCCATTGAGAGCAAGATAAAGGTCAATCTTTGACAATTTCCTCCCATTGACTGGGTTTAAAAAAAATCCCGACCACGATTTTGTCATTGGTAGGGGATTAACAACCTTAACTGAGATAATCAGGACTAATTGCAATCATCGTCCTTATCACCCTTACAGTCACGGTTTTGTAAAATTAGCGGCCAAGAGGAACGGTCAAAATGGTTATCTTGACTATTAACCGCTAAAGTGTGAGGAATTGAACCTAACAGCAAGGAGACCACAACAAACAAGGTTAACGAGATTTTCATGGCTTTACTCCCTTAAACACCATCAGGTAATTGACCTATTTTTAGCATAGGGCTTTCCTTCTAGGATGTCAGTCCCATTGCCAAGACGGAGAAAGGGGTTAACATGGAAAAAAAGAGAATATAGGTAGAATAAAGTAGAACCCAATGAAACCACAGGGATGGGACGAGTTTCTTAAACATCTAGCTAGAGAATACGGTGTTCAAGGCAAGTTAAAGGAGATTTTTTTAGTTCGTTTTGCCTACGAAAATTGGCGTAAACCCGATGAGGAAATTTGGGAAATGGCTGAGGCCGCCAGCCATGAAACCTATAAAAAACAAATGACTAAAATCTATAGCTATTTCTCGGCAGATAAAGATAATGGCTGTCCCGAACTAGAATTAGGTAGTAAAGGACCGGGTAAGTTCCAAATCCTCCGAGAATGGTTCAAAGATCTCAAATATCCTCAATGGAAAAATTCCCCCACCCCGATAGTAGCAGAAAAATCAGTTATAGATACTTATATTAGCCGCCCTCCCGTCGAAAGCGACTGTTATCAAGAAATTAATCGTCCGGGGTCACTTATTCGCATTAAAGCTCCCGAAAAGACCGGTAAAACTTCTCTCCTTAAACATCTGCTCGCTCAGGCAGATAGTTGGGGACATAGCACAGTTTATATTAATTGTCAAGTGGCAGAAAAGGCGATGTTTGCCAGTTTAGACCGATTTTGTCGCTGGTTTTCGGCCAATGTTAGCCGAGAATTGGGTTTAAAGCCTCAATTAGATGAATATTGGGATGAGGAGCTATTTGGCAGTTTAATCAGTTGTCAAACCTATTTTCAGTCCTATCTTTTGGAACAGATTAACGGGCCTCTTTTTTTGGCCCTAGATAATTTAGACAGAATTTTCGAGTATCCCGACATCGCTAGGGATTTTCTGCCACTTTTGCGCTGTTGGCACGAAGAAGCTAATAATTTGGAAATCTGGCAAAATTTGCGGTTAGCGATTGCTAATTCCACGGAAATCTATATTCAATTGGACGCTAATCAATCTCCCTTTAATGTCGGTCGTGCGATTAAATTACCCGGTTTTAGTCTCGAACAACTGGAAAACTTGGCCAGTAGCTACGGATTGCCTAAAAATGAGGATAATCAGCGTTTTATCGGGGATTTAATTGCCTTAGTCTCTGGTCATCCCTATCTTAGTCGTTTGGCCCTGGAAGCGCGGGTGCGCGGGGAAAAAAATATTCTCCCTAATGCTGCTACCCAGGGAGGAATTTATGCGGCACACTTGCGTCATCACTGGGATAGTCTGCAAAAACAGCCGGAATTATTGACAGCGATGGGGGAAGTGGTTAATTCTTCCGATAAGGGAGCGCGATTAGAACCGATTACTGCCTATAAACTGGAAAGTATGGGTTTAATTCAGTTAAAAGGCGATCTAGCCCAGCCTAGCTGTCAATTATATCAGCTTTACTTCCGAGAAGAACAGACCGGCAGCGATCTCTAGTGGATATAGCAGTTATCTTAATGGTGAGTTACGAAGTCTCTGGTTTTAGGTAACAGGTAACAGGGAACAGGTAACAGTAGCTGGTTATCCAGAAATGATGCCAAATTTCCTCATACTTCATATTTAGGAGAAACGCTGTAATTTCATCTCTACTTATACCTAATTTAACAGAAAATTGCCGATTTTAATCTTGTCCTAACCGAGCAAAATTGACAATTGAATGTGTAATTTTAAAAATATCTATCCCGTCAATCTCATCTAACCGCAAATGCTTAAAATTTTAGTTGATGGTACACCGATAAGACAAAATCCTAGTGGAATTGGATTATATGCTTATCACCTGATTGCCGAATTAGCTAAATTACAAAACCAAGAAAACTTTTCCCTGTCCCTCTGTTTTCAACCATCGGTAAAAAACTGGCTGCGGGGTAATCTTTCTATACCCGAAAAACTGCAATCCTATCCAGAGGTTAAATGTTTACCAATTCCCGTCAGTCTTAGCAATATCTTAACCCGATTTCCTAATCCTCTAATTCCCTATCTAGAAAACTTTCTTGATTCTCCCGATATTCTCCACGGATTGGATCATGTGGTGTATCCTTGTGGTCAGAGTCGTAAAGTTATGACTATTCATGATGTTACTTTTATTAAATATCCTGAGTTTGTCACGGGGATTGTCAAAACCTACACCCAACGCATTAAACAATCTCTACAATGGACAGATTTAGTTATTGCTAACTCTGCAAGTACCAAACGAGATATTATTGAATATTTAGATGTGAACCCAGAGAAAATTTTTGTTACTCCCCTCGCAAGTCGTTATTCTTCTCCCCTAAATCTTCCCTCATCTCTAACTATCACTAAACCCTATTTACTCTTTGTTAGTACCCTAGAACCACGAAAAAATATTATTAATCTTATCTCCGCTTTTAATTATCTCAAGGACAGGTATAAATTAGACCATAATCTGATTCTGATTGGCAAAAAAGGATGGAAGTATCAACCAATTTTCGATAAAATATCTCAGTCTCCCTTTCGAGATAGTATCCAACATCTTGATTATCTTGCTGATGACTTAGTTGCGGATTATTATCAAAAAGCTGATGTTTTTGTCTATCCTTCTTTTTATGAAGGTTTTGGATTACCAGTTTTAGAAGCGATGACTTTAGGTTGTCCTGTGGTAACTGCTAATACTGCATCCTTACCCGAAGTCACGGGAGACTCCGCAATATTAATTAATCCCGATAATTACCTAGAAATTGCCGCGGCAATCTATCAGGTGATTAGTGATACCTCTCTCCGTCAAGAATTAATCACGAAAGGAAAAAAACAAGCGGCAAAATTCTCTTGGCAAAAAACCGCACAAGCTACTATAAAAGCTTATCATTCTCTTTTATAATAAGTAAGTAGCTATAATTAAATTCTTAACTAGCCAATATCTATGAATAAAAATAAACAATTATTAATCAATCTCGCTTTTCTGGGTACTAAATATACTGGATTGACTACCTATACTAAAAATCTCATTCCCCAATTAGCCAACTTAAATCCTACCCTTATCACTTCTAATAGTTACCCAGATTTTAACACCTATCCTGTCTCGGCAAACCTCACCCAAGAACAGGGAACCAAAGGCAATATTAAGCGCTTAATTTGGACAGAAACCCAACTCTATCAAACCTATCAACAATTGAAGTCTTCCCTGCTATTTACCCCCATTCCCGAAGCACCTATTTATGGAAATTGCCGCTATATTGTCACGGTTCATGATTTAATTCCCCTGCGATTCCCGAAATTTTCTCCGCTAACTTTTTATAATAAATACTATTTACCCCAAGTCCTGAAAAAAGCCACACATATTATCGCTGTTTCCCAAGCAACTGCCGCCGATATTAATAAGTTTTTTAACATACCTCTTGACAAAATAACCGTGATTCTTTCTGGATATGATTCTCACAATTTTCGTCCTCTAAATCTGGCGACTCGTCCCTATTTTCTCTATCTTGGTCGTTATGATCCTCATAAAAATCTCGGTCGTTTAATTACTGCTTTTTCCCAAATCGATACCGAATATCAATTATTAATTGTCGGTCAATTTGACCCGCGTTTTACCCCGGCTCTACAGCAACAGGTAGAAGCATTATCAATCTCTCAACGAGTGCAATTTTTAAACTATGTTTCCTATACAGAATTGCCGCAACTTTTAAACCAAGCAACTGCTTTAGTTTATCCCTCCCTTTGGGAAGGTTTCGGATTACCTGTACTAGAAGCGATCGCCTGTGGAACTCCTGTAATTACTTCTAATCTTTCTTCTCTCCCAGAAGTCACAGGAGATGCGGCAATTTTAATTAATCCCTATAGCATTGATGAGATAAGAGAGGCAATGCAGCAAATCGCTAAAAATAACCAATTGCGCTTAAATTTAAAATCTCTTAGTCACCGACGCGCCGAGCTTTTTAGTTGGGAAAAAACCGGACAAGAAACCGCCACAATTCTGCAAAGTTTTCTATAAAAAGTATGATAAAATAAAGTTAGCTTTTTGGCTCTCTTGGGGTTATGGTGACAAAAAAAAATTATCAATCATTGTAGCCATTCTTCGGGAATTTGAGCAACTTTTTCTTGACCAGTAGGTTGATGAATAGGTTTTCCTAAAGGACGAATTTTGAGATTTCCTTGAAAATAAGCGGCGATTCTTTCCTGGGCAATTTTCACATATTCTGCTTCTTTTTCACTCCCCATCCCTCGACGATTGTGCATAATACTAGCAATCAGAGAAGTTCCAACCCCGGCAAAAGGATCGAAAACCCAATCCCCCTCATTTGTCAAGGCTAAAACACATCTTTCTACTAATTCGATCGGATATTGACAAGGATGAATAGTTTTTTCTGGATGATTAGATTTAACGTTGGGAATATCCCACAGTAACTCATCCCACTCTTGCGCTAAAAACTCCCAAACATCGCTGGGATTTTTCCCTAAAGGATTACCAGAAGGTTTACCGATATTTTTACCTTTAAAATGACGCTTACCCGGGTATTTAGCGGGGATTCTCACCGGATCAAGATTAAAGGTATATTGATCGGTTTTTGTCAACCATAAAATAGTTTCATATCTGCCAGAAAATCTTTTAGAAGTATGTAATCCATGGCCAAAATGCCAGACAATTCTATTTCTTAAAAAGAAACCCATTTGTTTAAATAGCTGATAATAAAAAATATCTAAAGGATAAACTTCACCCTCTTGAACGAAATTTCCCACCTGCCAGCAAATACTGCCATTATCTTGCAAGATTCTAGACAGTTCTCCCAGAATTTTGGTTTGGGTTTCCAGATAAGTATCCAAAGAGATTTTTTTTTCGTAGTCTTTTCCTAAATTGTAGGGAGGAGAAGTAATAATCAAGCTCACAGAATTATCTGGTATAGTCTTAATAAAATTATTGCTATCTCCTTGATAAAGAATTATTTCAGCATCAGGTTGATAAAAGTCTCGCACTGATTTTGATTGAGAAAATAAGGGCAACTGATTCATAGACAATTTAGCAGAGAATATCCACTTTTAATTATATAATTTTCTGTACTAAAAATCGCAAAGATTTCGGGCTGTGTAAACTGGAAGTTTTACAATCTACCACCGCAGTTATTCAGTAAGCCCTAAGTATTCTGATTTATAGTACAATTGGGATACTCCCCATTTTACACCCAATATTCAAGAGAGCCGTTTTTTTAAAACAATTAATGTCATCTGTAGCCAGCAAAGATATAACAAAAATTCTACTTTTTTAGATAAAAATCGGGAAGAAATAGTCAGTGTTTTTCCTATTCTTCCCTTAACTCAGATTAGCTTAAACCCGGGACGCACTCGCCTAATTCCACTGTAAAAGGTTGCCAAGGACGAGGATCGATTACTTTTGTTGGCAAAGCATGGGATGTTAATAATTCTTGAAAAGATTCGGGACTACCCCCAGCACTTAACACCGCCATCAATAAACCTTTAAACTCAATATCACCACCGGCAGCCGTAGAAATAATATATTGGGGATGCAAGCGTTGACAGACTGCTAAAGCGCTTTCTTGTCCTTTGATTACCGGTCCGAGGAAAGGTATTTTTAAGTCAATCAAAGGAGTGATAATTACATCGATTTTACCCAAAGAATCGAGGGTAGGAGAGTGATATCCGTGGGGTTCGTAATAGATAGTTTGATTGGTCGCTAATTCCTTGATAATATAGCCATTTTCCACCAGAGTCGGCCCTACTGGAGAACCGGGGACAGCAGTAATTTTGATCGCATTGTCAAAGATATAACTAGAGCCGTGGGTTAAAGGGATGGGATGGGTATAATTGAGGGATTTAACGACTTTTTCGGCATTCGGAGAAGCTACCACGGGAATTTGGCGATCGAGTACCTGTAAAGTAGGAGGATGAGCATGATCTTCTAAACCTTGGGAGAGAAGAATCAGATCGATATTTTCAGGAATGGCATGATTAGCGGTTTTTTTGCCCTCAAATAGCCAAGTTAAATTACCAAAAGTCAGGGAACCTACCAACCAAGGATCGAGAAGCAGGCGTTTTCCCCCGATTTCGATTAACCAAGAATTACTATCAAGCCAAGTTAACTGCATATAAGAAGAATGGGGATTTTCTTAATTTAATTTAACATTAGCATTAATTTTTCTGGGGTTGGGGGTTTTTCAGTCATCAGTGAATGCCATTGATAGCAGTTATCTTAATGGTGAGGTACGAAGTCTCTGGTTTTAGGGAACAGGCAACAGTAGTTGGTCGTCTGGGGATGATACCAAATTAGGTTACACTTCATCTTTAGGAGAAACACTGTAACACTCCTCACTCAATGCTGGTCACTGAAAACCCAAATCTGATTACTGATCACTGATCACTGATCAGTCAAGGCTTAAGAAATAGGGAAAGTTTAGCTATCTTAGGGAAAGTAGGCGCTAAAAGGGGAGGAAGAACGCATCAGCCGAGACTGAATTTCTATGACTAAACGTACCTTCGGTGTTATCGGACTAGCTGTCATGGGAGAAAATCTCGCTCTCAATGTGGAGAGTCGGGGTTTTCCTATCGCTGTTTACAATCGCACCGCCAGCAAAACTAAAGAATTTATGGAAACTCGCGCCGTCGGCAAGGATGTCAAGGCGGCCTATAGTTTAGAAGAATTCGTCCAAATTTTAGAGCGTCCCCGCAAAATTCTGGTCATGGTAAAAGCTGGCCCGCCGGTGGATGCCGTGATTGAACAATTAAAACCCCTTCTCGAAGAAGGAGATATGATTATCGATGGCGGTAACTCCCTCTACGAGGACACAGAAAGACGCACCCGCGACCTAGAATCGACCACTAAACTCGGTTTTGTCGGGATGGGAGTCAGTGGTGGCGAAGAAGGTGCTCTGCACGGTCCTTCCCTGATGCCGGGGGGTACAGAGTTCGCCTATCGGGAATTAGAGCCGATTTTAACCAAAATTGCCGCCCAAGTCGATGATGGTCCCTGTGTCACCTATGTGGGAGCTGGTGGTGCGGGCCATTATGTGAAAATGGTTCACAATGGCATCGAGTACGGCGATATGCAGTTAATTGCGGAAGCCTACGATGTGCTGAAAAATGGTCTAGGACTAAGCAATCAGCAGTTACAGGAAACTTTCGCCGAGTGGAATCGCACCGATGAGCTTAATTCTTATTTAATTGAAATTACCGCCGATATCTTTAAGTATGTTGACCCAGAAACCGGTCATCATTTGGTAGATTTAATCTTGGATTCGGCGGGACAAAAGGGAACCGGACGCTGGACCGTGTTAAGTTCCTTGGAGTTGGGGGTGTCAATTCCGACTATTTATGCTGCGGTTAATGCTCGCGTTATGTCCGCTTATAAGGATGAACGGGTGGCAGCCGCCAAAGAGTTACCCGGACCTGGGGAAACCTATCCGGGGGATGCGGCACTATTTGTGGATAAAGTGCGTGATGCTCTTTACTGCTCGAAAATGTGTTCCTATGCCCAGGGTATGGCCTTAATCGCTAAAGCTTCTCAGGAGTTTAACTATAATATCAGTCTGCCGGAATCGGCCCGGATCTGGAAGGGCGGCTGTATTATTCGCGCCGGTTTTTTGGATAAAATTCGCAAAGCTTTTGCAGAAAATCCGGGGCTGCCAAATTTGTTGTTAGCACCGGAATTTAAGCAAAGTATCCTCGATCGCCAAGAAGCATGGCGTGAGGTGTTAGTCTTGGCTAATAAGTTGGGAATTCCCGTCCCGGCTTTTAGTTCTTCTTTGGACTATTTTGATAGTTATCGTCGGGCCAATTTACCGCAAAATCTCACCCAAGCACAACGGGATTATTTTGGCGCTCATACCTATGAACGTACCGATAAACCCAGAGGTGAGTTTTTCCATACGGAATGGATGACTGAATTGTAAAGCTATCTAATATTTTCTCCCTCTTTTTGTTTCTCGTAAAAAGGGGGGATTTTTTTCGATATTTTGCTGATTAAGAGTTAACTATCGGTCAAGAAATTTCGATAACCCTTGAGCAAATTGTTCGGCAGTCATGCTCCAACCTCGGTTGACAGGGACTAAAAGAGCGCCGGTGCTGAGAAGTAACCCCATGGTTGCCAATCGCTTCTAGGTGTTGAGCAGTGCCATAACCCTTGTGACGAGCGAGTCCATAATCGGGATAGCGTCTGTCCCAACGAGTAATTAAGTCATCGCGCCAGACTTTCGCCACGATACTGGCCGCCGCAATTACCGGGGATTGTTGATCTCCCTGAATTACCGCCTTTTGGGGGATTGACAAATCTTTAATAATGTGCTTACCATCGACCCAGCAGAGACTGGGGGAAAGGGGTAATTTCCCGATAGCTCGGCTCATCGCCAGTAGGGAGGCATGAAAAATATTCAAGCGATCGATCTCTTTCACGGTAGCATAACCGATGCGACAAACAAAATCCCGTTGTATTTGCCGGCTCAACTTTTGCCGTTTTTGGGGGCTAAGTTGCTTACTATCCTTCACCCCCAACTCCCACAGCCGCGCAAAACCAGAGGGGACAGTGACCACTACCGCCGCCACCACGGGGCCAAATAAAGCCCCGCGCCCCACTTCATCGACACCGGCAATTAAGGGTTCTGCGCTCATTACGGCTCGGCAGTGGCGGAGGAACGACGACGACGACGACGCAGCACTGCGGTTTCAGGCTCTATTTGTGGCTCCTCTGTCACCTCGGCGCTCACCGGGGTCTCTAAAGGAATGAATTCGCCGAGAAAAACTGGAGTTTCGGTCGTAATCGGTTCGGGCGTAAAAGTCACTGGTGGACTAGCTTCTTGGTTGATTTCCTGACTAACTTCGCTAGTGGTGGAACGACGACGACGGCGCACCAAGGAACGATTTTCGGCTTCCTCGCTGGTTTCCGTCGCCTCTACTGGGGTAGCGGCGGCTGTGTCCTCGACTTCTAGGGTGGGAGTCAAGGATATTTCAGGAGTGGCAAGCATTTCTGGGTTTTCCGCCTCCCTTTCCCCTGCCAGTTTCACGGAAACAATCACCGATTTCGGGTCTTTAAACTCCTTATCCACCAGAATCAGGGGAGAAATGCCCATTAAAGAATAAACTTCCTGTTCTACGGCGGTCATTTCCACGGAAACCCGCTCCCGTTCGCTGACGGGGATATTTTTGGCGGCGCTGGCATCTTCTCCCCGTTTCGAGAGACGGGCGGGGCGTTCTCGTTTTTCCTCAAAGCGTTGGGGTTCTAATTCCGGCTCGATTTCGTTGTTAACACCGTTAGTAGAGGCTTTTTCGCCCCGTTCCTCTTTTAGTAACAGTTCCGAGGGACGACGACGACGGCGACGGCGAGAATTATTAACCTGTTCTTGATAGTTGGGATGGAAGGAAAGATCCATCCCTTGGGCGTTTTCTTCGGCCTCAAATTCGGAGAAAACTTCTAGATAGGGTTCGGCCGCCGCAACGCTAGGAGCGCTCTTATCGGGTAGAACCTTTGTATTAGTCGGAGCAACGATAAAGGTTTCTTTTTCCGCGCGGCTAAGGGTGGGGGTTTCTAGGGCGATGGCATTGCCCTCTCCGGGTAGATGGGCTAAATGGCCCAGTCCGCCGCAATGGTCACAGGTTTTGCCGAATAATTCATAAATGTTTTTCCCCTGACGCTTACGAGTTAATTCCACTAACCCCAATTCCGATAATTGGGCAATCTGGGGCCGGGCCTTATCGCTTTTCAGGGCTTTATTAAACAATTCCAGCAGTTTCAACTGGTCGCGACGGGAATCCATATCGATGAAGTCCACCACCACCACACCGCCGATATTTCTCAAGCGCAGTTGTCGGGCGATTTCTGTGGCGGCCTCGCTATTAGTCCAGAGTACGGTTTCTCGGGCCGTGGCCGAACGGGTAAAGGAACCGGAGTTAACATCAATTACCGTTAAAGCTTCCGTCGGTTCGATGATAATGTAGCCGCCGGAGGGTAAATCAACCCGGGGTTTGAGGGCCTCGCGAATGGCGGCGTTAACCCGGAAATAGTCGAGAATTGGCTGGGTTTCCCGATGGGAGTCGATATAAACCCCTTCGAGAGCTTTGCCGCCGCCCCAGTTCGTCAATTGCTGTTTAACTCGTTTTACCGCCACCGGGTTATCCACAACAATGCGATTGACATCGGCACTGTACATATCCCGCAAAACCCTTTGAATAAAGTCATCATCGCGGTTAAGCAGGGCCGGGGCGCGGCTGCTGACGGCCATCTGTTGGATGCTCTCCCACTGTTTTTGCAGAAATTCCAAATCCTCGATAATCGCTTCTTCCGCTTTGCCTTCGGCCTCGGTGCGTACCAGCAAACCCATCCCCGCCGGTTTGACCAAAATCCCTAAAGCTCGTAAACGGGAGCGCTCGTCTTCACTGCGGATGCGACGGGAAAGATTCACCCCGCGACCATTGGGCATCAATACCAGATAACGACCAGGGAGAGTGACATTTCCCGTTAGCCGCGGTCCCTTGTTGCCGGTGGGTTCTTTCATTACCTGTACCAGCACTTTTTGCTGGGGGGCCAGTAATTCCGTGATAGCACCGGCGGTTTTTTTCAGTCTTAAGGGGCCCAGGTCGGTGACATGAATAAAGCCATTGCGTTCCGCATCGCCAATATTGACGAAGGCTGCATCTATCCCGGGGATGACGTTTTCTACTAATCCTAGATAGATGTCGCCCACCTGCTGATTACCTGTGGCTACAACTAATTCCTGAATTTGATCTTCCCAAAAAACAGCCGCTATATGGTGTTGTTCGGCTATGATTATTTGTTTTGGCATTCAATTTCCTCAATCTTTCGGTTTCAAAAGCGACGGACCATGGGCTATTTGTCTATGCTTTGAGGCTACTTCTGGAAATCTGGTCTTGTTAAGAAAGTTCTAAGAAGATGAGTCCGCATCGTTAAAGCCTCATCTTGATGTTCATCTGCCTCTCAGACCTGGGAACTGAGTCTTGGTTTCAGTTGTTAAGTCTGTTTGGCAAGTGCCGGCTTGACCCACAATTAGGTAAGCACAGCCAGGAGACGAGATTTTCAATTAATCCCTGAGTCTTGCTCGATAACAGCATTTTTTATCCGTTTCCGCCAGTTCTGTCTATCAGAATCTAGGAAAAAAGGAGTTTTTGAGTTACTCCCCTCGGCAACAGGTTTCTGTGGAAGGGAAAATAGCGCACTTTTCGATTTTCCAAAAACCACGATTCTTTTAAGAAATGCTTTAATCGAGTCTTATAGACGACTATAACTCACTCGGTCACTCTCTGACAAGACGATGATCCCCTGACCAAGATAAATTTTTCGGGGCAAGAAAGGAGTCAGGAGCAATGATAGGCAATAAAATAGACATAAAAAGCTATCTAGCTGACTTTTCAGGCTAAAATTCCCTTTTTATCCCCTTTTTGCTTTCTAAAGAATTAATTAACCCGCTAGTACCCCTAGTATTATTGACGAGATGACCAGATTGACGGTTTCCTTAATTCCTGTTCAGACAAGGCGATAACGTTCAAAATTCCCTGTAAATCGGCTTCTGACTCGATTTCTAGCAATTCTTGCAGGTAGGGACGATAACGGTATAGTCGATAACCTTTCCCCTCTAACCATCGGGCCGCGGCTAAATTACTGCCTTGATTACCGGCAATATTTTCGTAGAGGATAATCGGGGAAAAACGCTCGATTAAAAGTTGACTACCTTCTAAAACCGCTACTTCGTGGCCTTCCGCATCAATTTTGAGTAAATCCACCCTTTCTAACTGATAGGTATCAATTAAACTATCGAGGGTAAAACAGGGTACCGGTTCGTAATTGTCTGACTTTAATTGGGTTGCATCGGTAACCACTTCATTTAATTCACTAGCTTGATACAGGGATAAATAAACATTTCCCCCTTGATTACTGGCTGCTCCTCGACAGGGATAAACCCAAGAAAATTGATTAATCCGACAGGTTTCTTCTAGTAACTGGACACATTGGGAAAAAGGTTCAATAGCGATAACTTTTCCCGTCTTACCGACTCGATGAGCGGCACTAAAAGTATAAACTCCGGCATTTGCCCCCACATCAATAACCGTCATTCCTTCCCTAATACTATGGCGCCAAAATTCCATTTCTGCTTCAAACCAATCCCCTTGGGCGAGTAAAACTCCCGTGACAAAACTGCGAAAACTTGCTTCTACAGCTAGGGTAATATCCCGATCAAAATCGAGATAGGTAAAGGGCTGATTTATATCTAAATTTGTCCAACTTTTCCCCGTTACTTTCGCTGTTTCTAACCAAAAATTAGCTAATTGTTGTTGTCCTAATCCCCGATAGGCTAAATAAAGAGCTTGCAAATTGTCAGCATCTTCCGGATCGAGATTAACGGCGCGATGGAGATGAAATAAACCTTCTAGCTGTTGATTAATTAATTTGGCGATACCTAATTGACGATTGAGATGACAAGAATTGGGGTTAACATGATTAGCTAATTCCAGAAATCTGACCCCATTTTGATTATAAAAAGCCAGGGATGAGCGATATAATATTTCTGTAGATAAAATCAGGGTTTGCTCGTTATAATTAGCAGTCTCCAATAAATCCCTTAATAACTCCTGTCGGTTATGGGCAGGAAAATAGTAAATTAAACCCAAGGGATAATTAGCATTAACCGATGATAGCACTTGGACTAAAGCATTAAAAGCATTTTGTGCCGCTAAATCTCGATCGCCTACTAGATAATAAACTAAAGCTAAATGGGCAGTAGCAAGGGGATAAACCGCCATTTCTAGGACTCTTTGCAGAGATTGAAAAGCCATCTCCACATACATTGATCGCATTGGGGAATTTTCCGCTTCAATTAAAGCCATCACCGCACAATTATGAAAATCTAAAGCCGTTTCCGGTTCATCCCAATTAGTAGATAGATTTTCTGCGATTAAAAACTCTCCATCGACTACCGGATTAATTGACTGGAGATATTGACGATAAAGCGCTAAATAATCACTCATAATCTAGTATGGCCTGCACCCATTTGGGCGGACGAGAAATCGGATTACCAAGGCGATCAAGAACTAATAACGCCACTAAATGCACGGCAAATAAGTATAATAAACTATTGACAAATATACCCACAACTGCCATCGATTGCACTTGCAGCAGCGTCGGTTTAGCGAGAATCCCTAACTGGGTGAAAATCCAATCGATAAAATTAGTCGCTTGGGTAATCACATATAACCAAAGATTTTCGCCTAAAAGAATTGAAAATAGCCAAAAACGAAAGAATAAACCAAAAGCACCCAACAGTCCCCCAGTCAAGATAGAAAATTCCCAGCGCGCACCCCGGCGCCAGCATAGCCCCAATTGTAACCCCATCAAGCCGTGGGGAATCAAAAAGACGATACTGCGAGTCGGTCCCATCAACACCGACAAAAGTAAACTAGAAACTAATGCTGTCATGGAAGCACAACGAGCGCCCCAACGTAAATAGGCTAAAGCGATAGGAATCGGGAAGAAAACCCTTAATAACGGTCCGAGGGGAAAATAATAGTCAATTAACCAGATTAAACTGGTAGCACTGGCCAAAAAAGCCGTCTCCACCGTGATCAGGGTAGCGATAGACTTGAGCGGAGATGGTTGGATAGGTTTGGCAGTGGGTTTATCTAGGGGTTTCTCCTCTTCCCCCAGATCTACCCAATTGCTTTCATCTATTGTCTCTTCTGAGGATTGAGCGGGAGAATTAGCGTTAGAATCATTCATTCTATCAGTTATCCGGTGGTCGGGACGGGTTGGCAAGGTATTCTTAGCTTAGACTTGTGACTCCCAGTCAGGCAAGAGGCAAAAAATACTAAGCTGTTGACTATCTAAATGGGTGAGGGGTGGGGTAATTTACGGAAAATATTCCTATTTTCACTGAAAAAAACTGGCTCTAAATACCTTCTAAATCGGCTCCTAACTCCCGTAAGCGAGATTTTAATTGTTCTATTTGTTGTAAAGCTAAAACCTTCTCTTGACGTTCCTGTTTAGCCACTTCTGCGGGGGTAGGAATTAATTCAGCCTCCCTATTAAAATAGCGTAATTGTTGTTGATAAATACCCAGAAATAAGCCTAAGCGATCGCTCCATAGCCAACCCCTGTCCGTCGGTTCAATTGCTTGATATTGCCCTTCCATGAGCCGAAATCCTTGTAATTCTAAGGTTTCAGGATCGAACCAAAAATAATCGGGAGTGCGAAAAATATCTTGATAAATTTGTTTTTTCTCGCCGCGATCTATTTTGGCGGTACTAGGAGACAGAATTTCCACGATAACATCGGGATATTTGCCCCCTTCTCCCCAAACTACCCAACTTTTTCGCTCTAAGCGTCTTTCTGTTCCCAAAACGACAAAAAAATCTGGGCCGCGAAAATCCTCGGATTTTTTCTGATTAGGACTATAATAAATGCTCAAATTAGCGGCGGCAAAATAATCATTACGATCTTGCCATAACCATTCTAAAGACTGAAGTAAAATCAGAATTTGTTGTAAATGAGCGTAGCTTTCCAAGGGGGGTTCCTCACTCCAGATATCCCTGGGGGGAAATTTTACCTCATCCGCACAGGACTCGTTATTATCGATGATGGGAAAAGTGGTCATCTTTTTTGAGGTTGGGTGTCGGTCATCTCATTATATCAAAAAAGGTGGGCTATAAACCCACCAGAAAAGTAATCAAAAAACCTCAACGATAATTAGGACTTTGGATATCTCTAAGACGCGCTTCGGGACGTTTAAATCTGTCCATTTGTGCCTCAAAGAATTGACGATTTTTGAGTAAATGTTTGGGATTAGGATCGTCGAGGGGATAGAGTAAAGCAGTGCGTAGAGCTTGAATAACTGCCGAAGTCACATTATACATCGATCGCTGAAAACTAATGCCCAATTGAATCAAAATATCGTCTTCCCCCCGGCACTGTTGCTGATAGTAATCGATCAGATATTGAGGCAAGAAATGATACATATCATCCATTAACAATGTAGGGGGAATTCCCGCAGTACCCACGGGGAAAACATCAGCGTAAAGAATGCCATAGTGAAAGTCTTTTTGTTGGTAGGGAACCTGTTTTGCTTGGGCATTATAGGACTTTGTACCCCGGAAGGGAGCAGTACGATAAAAGACTGCTTCCACATAGGGTAAAGCCGCTTCATAAAGCCAAGTAAAAGCCTTTGATTTGGGGATAATTTCGTAGCATTGACCATCAATATAAACGTGATGATAAATTGGCCGGCCAGCGATGGCAAAAATGCCATTAACGAGGAAATTCATAGCATCAGGAACACCTTTAAACCCGCCTTCATCGTAGATATCGGACATCTCGAAAAACACCGGGGCCATCACTTCCCAGAATAGTCCTAAATTGGAGTAATAGGACATCATCCGCACCTGTTCCAAAAACATATCGGGGAACAGGTCATAAAGTTTCATCATCACGGGGTTTTTCTTGAAATAGGCCTTAATAGCGCGGTCGGCATTTTGGCGATATTCTTCTGAATCAAGATAGGCATCAAATAAACCCCAACCCATATCGCGGCCATGCCACAACATGGCTTGCATACAAGCTTCGGCAAATTCCATATTAATTCGGTCATGCCAAAGATGATGGATTAATCTGGGCATTTTTTGGGTTTTACCTTTATCCATGAATTCTAACAATTCAGGGTGAGCAGAACCCGTGCCGCGCCAGATGCGTAAATCGGCATTATCGCCAGCGTAATGATTTTGTAAGTCCAGGTATTCTTGGGGCAGAAAATATTTAAAAAAGGGCAAAGGATCGAGGAAAACTCGTTCGGCAATGTAGAGAAGATCACGCCAATAAAAATCCATCGGTACGGCATAAGCTTTATAAATGCCGATAATTTGCATCAGGTTTTCGGGAGTATCCGGTAACATGGATCCACCCGCTTCTAAACGCTGGATAATGTCGGCAAATTCGTGAGTAGAAGGGGGAAGTTTGGCTTTGATTAATGTCCCAGTCATAGTTTTAGGTAAAGTAATTAGCGGCGGTTACAATAATTCGGAAACAGCAAGGGATAACTAACTATTACTCAAAAATTTACCCCGATTCAACCAGTTGGTTTTTGAGGACTTTTGCGGAGATTTTTTGAAGACAAAACTAGGTTTTGCTTCTCCCGATAAGCTGGCAACCATCGAGTTAGTGGTGGGTTCAATCCAACGGACTAAATAATTGGGTTGAATACCTAAAAAGACGATTAATACCATTAGGACAAAAGCGGGGATAGTTTCCGATTTCAAGACTTTGGGATAGTAGGCAAGTTTGTTATCCAATTTACCAAAACAGGTGCGATTAAGCAGGATAACAAAGTAAACCGCCGTTAAACCGGAAGCGATGATACAGAGAACCGTCTGCACGGGAAAACGCGAAAAACTACCCTGAAAAACGATAAATTCCGCCACAAATCCCACTAATCCGGGGATACCTGCGCTGGCCATACCGGCGAGAATTAACAGGGCGCTAACCAGGGGTAAACCGCGAATTGGGTTCATTAAACCGTTTAAAACGTCTAAATCTCTAGTTCCGGCTTTGCGTTCGACAATGCCCACCAGATAAAATAAGAGGGCGAGAATGAGACCGTGGCTAATCATTTGCGCGACGGCACCAAGGACGCTTAAACCCGTGCCGGCGGCGGCTGCTACCAGTATATAGCCCATGTGACCGATCGAACTGTAGGCCACCATGCGTTTAATGTCTTTTTGGGCAATAGCGCTCAAGGCCCCGTAAATAACGCTAATAACGCCGACAATTGCCAGTCCGGGGGCGATTAAAGACCAAGTTTCGGGGAATAATTGCAGACCAAAGCGAACTAAGCCATAAGTACCGAGTTTAGCGAGGATACCACCTAATAAAATTGCTGTAGCGGGGGAAGCTTCCGTATAGGCATCCGGTAGCCAAGTATGGAGAGGTACGAGGGGGATTTTGATGCCAAATCCCACTAACAGCAGAGTTAAGAGCAGTAATTGGGTTTTTTGGGAGAAATCGGCGGTCGAGAGGGAAGAATAGTCAAAAGTGCCGCCATTGAGGAAACCGATGCCTAAAAATGCCGCTAGGACTAATAACCCGGAGACGGCAGTGTAGAGAAGGAATTTAATCGAAGCATAGCCACGTTTTTCGCCTCCCCAGATAGCAATCATCAGATAAAAGGGGATTAATTCTAGTTCATAGAAAACGATGAACAGCAGCAGGTTTTTGGCCATTAATGCCCCAGAAACCCCGGCGTTAATCAGGAGGATTAGGATGTAATAAAGTCGGGGACGATCTATTTTTTCTTCGCTACTATAGATAGCTATTCCTGTCAAGAAACAGTTTAAAATAATTAACGGTAAGGACAAACCATCGACTCCGAGGTTATAACTTAAACCGATTGGTTTTGCCCATTCGCGGTATTCAGAAAATTGAAAGCCATTGCTGGTTAAGTTATATTGGGTCAGCAGATATAAAGACCAAAAGAGGACGGCGGCAACAAAAAAGAGGGTAATTTGACGTAATTTTGCTGGGGCAAATTTATCGGGGAAAAGACCGACGATAATTGCTCCAATTATTGGCAACCAAAGCAGGGTACTGAGCATATTGGTATCGATCGAATTTACAATGACTGGGATGAGAAAACGATTAGCCAACCAACACGATGACTAATCTGGAATTGACTAAATTAAACTCACTTTTCCGCTATCGAGATCATAGTAGGCTCCGACAACTTTTAATTGTTTGCCGTCCACTAATTCACCGATAACTGGGGATTTGCCTAATTTCTCTACTTGATAGTTAACATTGGATTTAATTGCTCGCTCAAGTTTGTTAGAACCGGGTTGTCTTTCGGCTCGATCAACTCCCACCTGTAGGCCATCGATTAAACGACCGATTTGTCCGGGAAAACGACCCCCTTCAATGGTGGCTTTTACCGCTCCACAACGGGAATGGCCGAGAACAATAATTACCTTAGCTCCTAATACCAACGTGCCGAATTCGAGGCTACCAATTTCTTCGGAAGTGGCTAAATTTCCCGCTACCCGACAAACAAATAGATCTCCTAATCCGCGATCAAAAACGATTTCTGCCGGCACGCGAGAATCGGCACAGCCCAAAATTGCCGCAAAAGGGGCTTGACTTTCGGCCACTTCTGTGAGTCGAGCTTGATCGCGGTTAGGACTTTTTTGTCTTCGTTCCCAGAAACGTTGATTGCCTTCCATGAGCATAGTTAAAGCTTGGTCGGGGGTCAATCCTTTATTTTGAGCAGTCAGCCATGGCTCAGAATTAACAGCAGTTTGGGCGTTAGTTTGGGACAGTTGCGAGCCTAAAATAGTAGCGGCCAGACCAGTTCCCAAAAAACCACCACCATAACGGATTAATTGGCGACGAGAGGTATTGAACATAGGTAATTGTTTCCATATAATCAGGACAAGTCCTATTGTCGGGGCAAGGGATACTAAAGAAAAGCCTAAGTTATCAAATCTTTAACTGAAAACTAGAGAAATCTGTGATAGTAGAGGCCAGCAGATGATAATACCGATCAAAGCGACCCCCAAAATAATCGACAGAAAGTAAAATTGGGTTTGGCCCGAAACGTTATATTTCAAACTCTGACCACCAAAAACCGTGGCTAATCCCACCAGGTTAACGACACCATCCACCAGAAAGGTATCGATCCAGTTAATAATTTGCGAGATTAATCCGACGACAAAAACGATGGTAACTTTATACAATTGGGCTGTATAAAGGTCGTTGGCAAAGAAATCTTGAACGGCTTTGGGTTGAAAAACGATCGGTTTGGAGATATTTTCATTCAGGTAAACATAGGCTGCCGGAATTACGCCAGCAGCGGTGGAAAGTACCAAGAGAAAAGCCACTCCCAGATTTAAGTTACTTGGTAATAAATGCCATTGCCCCAATAAAATCGGCAGATGAAGGGCGAAACCCATGGTCACAGTCATGGGGATAACTAAGGGCCAAAGAGCTTCCGGAGAGCGCAGGGTCATCGGTTTGATTTTACCGCCAAAGAAAACGCAAAATTCTCTAGTGACACTAAAAGCAGTTAAGGCATTGACCAACAATAGCACTAATAACAGTAAACCACTGATTTCCGAGAGGCGATCGCCCATGCGCGCTAATGCCCAAAAACCACCAAAGGGAGGCAGTGCGACTAAACTAGCGGCACCGACGAGATAACAAATACCAGAAACGGGACGACGGGACCATAAACCGCCGTATTGGCTTAAATCTTGGCTGATATTATTCCAAATGATGTTACCCACCACCATGACTAACAGGGACATAGCGATCGCGTATGTAAAGAGTAACACTAAAGCGGTTTCCGTTTGTCCGGTGGCAACAGCGATAAAAATCAGTCCCATGTAGGCACTGACGGAATAGGAAAGGGAGCGCTTGACATCGATCTGGGCGATCGCAATTAACCCCGCACCGATGGCAGTAACAGAGCCAACAATGGTCATCACCTGCAAGGTTAAGGGCGATAATTGTAGCACCGGCTCTAATTTCACCAATAACCAAGCACCAGTGGAAACGACGACGGTATTCCGCAGAATTGTCGCTGGCATCGGTCCTTCCATGGCCTCATCTAGCCATAAATGTAGAGGAAATTGAGCGCATTTGCCCATCGGACCAGCAATCAGGGCTAAACAGAGTAAATTAGCCACATTGGGGTTTAAATTGGCTGTGGCCGCCCATTCTGCCAATTGGTCAAAGTTCCATGTTCCCGCAAGGGGTAAAAGGGCTACTACTCCCATCAACAGGATTAAATCGCCAATCCGTTTAGTCAGAAAAGCATCCCGCGCCCCCGTCACCACCAGAGATTGATTGAACCAGAAACCAATCAGCAGATAAGTGCCGAGGGTGAGAACTTCTAGCACACAATAGCTGAAAAATAGCGAATTACAGATAACGAGGGCGCACATACCCCCTTCAAAGAGGGCGACGAGAGAATAAAACCTTGCCCAACCCCAATCCATTTCTAGATAGGCGATCGCATATACCTGAGCGGCGAGGTTTAAGCCGGTAATTAGCAGTAACGCCCCAATATTAACAGCTGAAATCTGCACATCTAAAGATATGCTTAAATTTGCGGCATTTAGCCAATTAAATGCTATGGATTGAGGCGGACGACCCCAAACGGCGATCAAAGCAAAAAGGCTATGCAAAAAAGCCCAGCAGGTCATGATCAAGTTCAGATAACCGGCCGGTCGCGGGCCGGTTTGCCGGATAATACCGGGAGACCAAGGTAGAGCGAGAAGTGCGCCCGCAAAGGCGTAAAGAGGTACCAACCAGATAGTCTGGCTGAAGGACTCGAACATATAAACACCTCAAGAAAAAAAATGATCCTGAATTAAAGTTTAAGGTTTAATGGCTCACTAATAAGCTGTCACCATTTTTTAACGGGGCATTAATCGGGATAGTTTGACTAGCTTCCAGCAGGTATTTTAAAAAAGCATCAGCAATCACGGAAAGTTGTTTTCCGGCCAAGTAACAAACGTACCAATTGTGCTGAATCGGAAAATGTTCCACGTCGAGGATGGCTAATTCGCCGTTTTCCCCTTCCGAGATGAGAGTATGCTTAGATAGTACCGATAGTCCTAAACCGCCAGAAATAGCCTGTTTAATCGCCTCGTTACTGCCTAATTCCAAGCGCACCTTCACCTTAATATCGTGGAGATTAAATAATTTTTGTACCGCTTGGCGGGTTCCAGATCCCGATTCGCGCATAATAAAAGGTTGCTGGTTGAGGGATTCAAGGGGGAGATTTTTCTTACCCACCAATGGATGATCTCGTCGCGCCACCACCACTAGGGGATTTTCGAGGAAAGACTGAGAACAAAGTTCCACTTCTTCTGGCGGTTGACTGAGAATATAGAGGTCATCCTCGTTGTTTAACATTCGCTCTTGCAGTTTCTGATGATTAGTCACTTGCAGGGCGATGTCAATACCGGGATACTGTTGACAGAATGCCCCCAGTAATCGCGGTACAAAGTATTTAGCGGTGGTAATTACGGCTAAAGTCAGCTTTCCCTGTCTAGTTCCTTTAATATCGGCCACTTTCATTTGAAAGTTGTCCAATTTATTAAAAATCTCTTGACAGGTGAACAGTAATTCCTTACCCGCTTCGGTTAAAAATAAACGTTTGCCAATTTGCTCGAATAGCGGTAAACCCACGGCTTTTGTGAGTTGTTTGACTTGGGTTGAGACGGTAGGTTGAGTGATAAATAACTCCTCGGCCGCCTTGGTAAAGCTACTGTGTCGAGCGGTAGCCTCAAAAACCCTTAACTGGTGCAGGGTTGCCTGTATCAAGTTCTTATCCCCTTCTCAATAACAACTATTTGTCACCATCAATCCTAACGTTTTTATAGATTCTAGTCAATTAATTTTTTGATAAATATAGACTTTAATAGATATAAACGCCGCTTAAGACCTTTTTCAGCTTTTTCTTCCCACACCCCACACCCCACACCCCATTACCCCATCTCCCCAATTCTTAATTAATAATTGATAATTCCTATTAATATATTTTAATTTCAGCTTTCATGATCGATAAAAATCTTGCTAGAATCAGAAAACAACCATCTATTAAAATTAAAAGACAATGGTTAGTTATCTTGATATTGACGACGATCTTCTTTTCCCTGATAGCGATGGTCAACCGATGGCAGATAATACCGAACAATATGAGTGGATTGTCAAAATTAAGGAGAATTTAGAGATTATCTTTGCGGATGACCCTAAGGTGTTTATTGCCGGAGATTTACTCTGGTATCCTCTGCGTTCTACTTTGGTTTCACCGGTTGCTCCCGATGTGATGGTAGCCTTTGGCCGTCCCAAAGGACGGAGGGGTTCCTATCGTCAATGGCAGGAAGAAAATATCGCTCCTCAAGTGGTTTTTGAAATTCTATCACCGAAGAATACAAAAGCAGAAATGAGTCGAAAATTAGAGTTTTATGACACATATAGTGTAGAAGAATACTATTTATATAACCCGATGCGCTGTCGTTTACAAGGATGGCAAAGACAGGGAGAAAAGTTAAGAGAAATTATCCCCATCAATGACTGGATAAGTCCCCGTTTAGGTATGCGTTTTATCTGGGATAAATCTAGTTTAGAATTGTATCGTCCCGATGGAGAGAAGTTTTTAACAACCGTTGAGTTAGAGTCTCAAATGCGTCAAGAAAAGAAACGTGCCGATAAAGAAAAGAAACGTGCCGATAAAGAAAAAAAACGTGCCGATAAAGAAAAAAAACGTGCGGATCGACTAGCGGAACGCTTACAGGCGTTAGGATTAAGTTTAGAAGAAGAATAATACCATTTTTCTTTATTCGTAGCAGGCATGACCATCTCTGTCTTTACTTTGGAAAAATGGTATTTAGATCAGGTTTTTTTCATAAGTTATTAGTAAACAGTAATCAATGAACTGATAACTGATAACTAAAAAAATCCCTAAACTTCTAATAAATTTTCTAGGCGATCGAGAACTATATCGGTGATGCACTTAATCCGGTATAAACAGGCTTTAGTATCTGTGGAGTTGAAAGTGCCATTTTCCCAATACTTGTTACTACCGGCACCCCCCCCACAAACCCCAAAATAATCACATTTTTGCCGACATAAATCGACTCCACCGCGCATATCAGCGTAAATTTGTTGAAATTTCTCGGTTTCACAGATAGATTCTAGGGAATCGGTCAAAACATTACCAAAGATAAAATCACCGTAGGGTTGGGTTTTAATCGATAGTAATTCCGGATCAAAGGTGGAAAAATTACCTTGATTATCAAAATTGACAATCATAAAAGGTCGATTCATATCGGTATTTTCTAAGCGTTCATCGGCATAAATCAAACTACAGATCGATTCAAATTCCCGCAGCTTAAATTCCCCTTGTTTGGCCGTGACTAACTCCCAAAATCTGGCGATAAACTGGCGATAACGTTGTTCAATACCTAATTTATCCAAGGAAGATTGCGAATGAATACCCTCGGTTTCTTCCATATTAAAAGCCACATCGGTAAGACCATGATCCCAAAAAAAGTTAAAAATTTCGTCGGGATAGTCGAGAGAATCTTCTGTTAAAACAGCGATGATACTGACATCAATTTCATGTTTTTGCAAGAAAGAAATCCCCCGCATTGTAGCAGCATGACTGCCAGTTCCCTTGCGGTTTTGCCGGTGGATATCGTGAATAAAAGCTGGTCCATCAAGACTGACTCCCACATAAACATCATGCTTTTTAAATAATTGACACCAAGCATCGTTAATATAAGTGGCGTTAGTTTGTACCGAATGACGAAAACAGTAACCCTGCTGATTATATTTCTCGCTAACTTCCGCAATTTTAGCAAAGGCACTTTCATAAAAACTGATGGGAACTGCTAAGGGTTCGCCAGCGTGCCAGCAAATGGTAAAATTATCTTGGAGAAAACGACTGCTAAAAACCCTCTGAAAAATCGGCTCGATTAAATCTAAGGATAAGGTATTTTTTAAGTGGCGATCGGGTAAATAACAGTAATCACAATTGAGATTACAAAAAGAAGTCGGCTGCACGACTACTAAAGTAATTGGACCACAATCCGACCAATCTATATTTATGGTTTTTTTCATGATTCTATTGTTTAAATTCTCACTTAAGTATGATAACTGATTCTGGGAAGTGTATCTTAATTCTACCTATAAGTAGGTGGGTGGAATCAAATATAAGATGAACGTAGGTTGGGTTGAAGTATGAAACCCAACGCCTGCATGGGTTACGAAGTGCGCTAACCCATCCTACAAATAATTGTGCCTCCCTACTTACTATTTCCTATTCCCTCAATAATAAATAATATAATTGACCGGGAGTATTAATTAAACCGGCTCGATCGCCAGCATTTTTTCCTGTTCCCATAAAAATATCTACCCTCCCAGTACCTTTAATTGCGCTGCCAGTATCTTGATCGAGAACATAGCGACTAACTAATTTTTTATTAAGATTTCCTTCGGGAATTTCTGTCTCAATTACTGCTAAAGCACCGGGGGGAAAAATACTTTTATCTGTAGCGATCGATCTTTCCGGTAAAACCGGAACTCCAATACTACCAGTGGGAGGCGCACCGTGGGTTTCTCGAAAGAAAATAAACCGATTATTGCGGGGAATATAATTCTTTAATTGCTCGGGATTATTTCTGAGAAAATCTAAAACCATTGGTAAGGTTAAACCCTCAGCAGGAAAAATACCATCGGCAATCATTTCTTTTCCCAGACTTGTGTAGGGATGCTCGGTATTGCCATCAAAACCGATGCTGATAATTTGACCATTAGGTAAACGTAATTTCGCCGAACCTTGCACATGAACTAAATAAGCTTCTAAGCGATCTTTTAACCAGACTACTTCGTATCCCGCTAGACGGCTATTTTCCCCCAGTAAACCATCTTTTCCCTCTAATTCTACCCTAGCTGGATGGGGTTTAGGCCAGCGAGAAAAGTTAGCAGGTCGGCGATAGAGAGGATATTTATACTCGGCGTTTTTTTGGCGACTTGCTTGATAAATTGGCTGAAAATAACCAGTAAATTTAACATTTCCCTGGCTATCATTACCCAAAGAACGATACCAAATAAATTCTTTTTTAACTGCCTTTTGTAGAGCTGCGGGAGTGGGAGAATTCTGCACTAATTGACGAAAACGTACTAAGGAACGATGCACTCGCTGACGAGTTATTTCAGGAATAGGATAATTTTGATAGGCGCGGATCGCTGCCTGGCTATTCAGATAACGTAAACTATGATCGATCGCTTGTAGTAGGGTTTTTTTGTCTGTTAGCAGTCGTTCATCGTATCCCGTAGATGTTCCTAATTGTGAGATTTCAAAACGTTCTAGGGGCAAATTTGCGGGGGTGAGGGCAATTAATCCCAAGCTGAGGGGGAGGATTGTCAAAAGGTGTTTCATGGTGACAGGAGTGGGCAGCTATTGACTCGATTAACAATCAAGAAGGATAAATGACAAAAGTTGTTTCTTATTTATATCATGAGGATAGTTGTTGCTGATAAATCTTAATTTGTTCCAAGCGAGGGCCGACCTTAGAAATAATGGTAAATTCTAAATTTTGGTAATATAATTGTTCTCCCACCCTCGGTATTTTTTGCCAATGATGTAGGACAAAACCTGCTAGGGTTTGGTATTCATCGGCCAAGGGTAAACTTAAATTTAATGCTTTGTTCACGTCCTCTAAATTCATTTGTGCTTGTACGAGAAAAGTCGATTCATCGAGGAGTTGATATTCCACTGTTCCTGATTGATCACTAGGGGAAAAAGTTCCCAGAATCTCACCGATTAAATCTTTTAGGGTTAATAAACCGGCTGTTCTGCCAAATTCATCGACAATGATAACCATCTTTAAGGATGATTCCCCCATCACTGTTAGTAATTCATTTAAAGCAGTGGTTTCGGGGAAAAAACGCACAGGTTTTAACCAAGGTTTAATCGGAGTTGTTAAATTTAACTGACCTTCGGCAAGGGGTAAAGCTAAATCTTTAAAATCGATCAGACCACGGATATCATCACCGGAATCTCCTTCCACAGGATAACAAGAATAGCCACTGTTAACTACTTGGAGCAGTAATTCCTCAAAAGTTGCGGTCGAGGAAATAGCTATTAAACGGTTATGGGGAACCATGATTTCCGCGGCAGTGATTTCGCTAAACTGGAAAACATTATTTAAAATTTTCCTTTCCGCAGCTTCTAATCCCGTTAATTCCCCTTCCATGCTGATAATTAATTGTAATTCCTCGGAAGTTACCCGACTAGAACGCTGTAGATCCACTTCGGGGATACGGGTTAAAACCAATAAAAAACGAGTTGATTGGTTAATAATACCGATAAAAGGCTTAAAAATCCGGGAAATAACGCCAATAGGTGCTGCTAATAATCGCGCCATCGGTTCGGCATAAATTAAAGCTAGGGATTTGGGATAAAGTTCCCCAAAAACTATCTGGAGATAGGCCACGATTAAAAAAGCTAGACAAAGAGAAAAACCATGGGAGAGAAGATTTTGCCAGTTTAAAGAAAAGGGTAAAAAACTTAGTAATTTCTTCACAAAAACGGTCATGGTACTCTCCCCGATCCAACCTAAAGCTAAACTAGAAAGGGTGATGCCTAATTGGGTAGTGGAAAGTAAGCGATCGAGACTTCTTTGTAGAGATTGGACCGTCTGCGCTGGCACATCTCCCGCAGCTACTAGCTGACTGACGCGGGTGCGACGGACAGACACAAGCGAAAATTCGGCCGCTACGAAAAAAGCATTGAGGACGATTAGTAAAAAGACTAAAATTAAACGAGTCAATAAATCCTGATTATCCATAGCGAAAAGGCAAAATTCGCCTTTTTTGAAGTCTATCCTTTGGTTTCATCCTTTGATTGCGGTTTGTTTTTCTGTTGTTGCATATAAACTCTCACTCTTTTAATTACTTCTTCTTCTTTCACGGGGATAAAAGTTTGATTGCGACCATAACTGGTGCGATCGTTGGTAAACTTTTTAGCGGGATTGATATCCGGTTGACTGACTCCCTTCAGGGAGGCGATTCCCAATTGATAGGCTACCCAACCGCTACCGAAGCCGGCGGCTAACATGGCTACCATCAAAAGGATTCCTAACTGCAAGGAGGTGCTGATTGAAAATTTTTTCATCTTGGTGGGGCTGGATTTTCACGTTCGGAGTAACTACCGATCTATAATGAGTTAATAGTATAACCCAGGGTTGGCCGAGCGGTTGAGGCAACGAACTCATAATTCGTCCTAGGCAGGTTCAACTCCTGCACCCTGGATACTTTTGATGGCTTCGGGTGATCGGGTTTGACTGCACTAGAGATAAGTTAATCTTGTCCTTGTTGGTGCACAACACAATCTTTTTAAGCCGCTGCATACTAAGGCGATCATGTCAAGAACTCCAGAGTCTCTTTTTCTAAGGCTCTGTCTTAAAGCGGTATTCAGAGTGTAGTGGACTGTTTCAGCTAATTTGGTGCAATAGATTCTCCCGATTCCTCCTCCTCAAACACAGGATAAAGATGTTTCAGCTTGACCCTAGCATCGCTGGTCGTAAACGTCCATATTA
>VYMG01000122.1_pt1 | contig 34494 bp, 27 predicted proteins | sample 5115261 | NCBI WGS metagenome assembly VYMG01 (sample SAMN12291781, study PRJNA351875) | freshwater metagenome | isolation source: freshwater lake | place: USA: Michigan, Wintergreen Lake | collected 2013-08-08
CTTTTCCGGCTCTGTTTCATAATCATCAAATGTAAAATCTAATATACCAACACAATACACCGCTTGTAAATTATAATTCCATTCGCCTTTTTCTGCTTGTTCCCGAATTGGAAAGGTCGAATAATAGATTGTTCGCTCTTTGAAATAATTTTGCTTCGCTTTCTGTAATTCTACGATAAATTTCTCGCCTTTTTCATTCTCACAATAGATATCATAAATCACTTTCCTGTCTATATCGCTTTGACCAAGATGTTCCGTATTCTTAAAGTTCAGATCTACAATCTTTTCTTTAAGAGGCAATAAAGCATTTAGAAAGTCAATAAGCTGCGGCTTACTTGCTTCCTCGCCAAATATCTTCTTAAATCCAAAATCCGTAAACGGATTGACATATTTTGCTTTCATTGTTTGTACCTTCTGTACTTAAATATTACGTTGTTGATTTTGCCGGAACCGACTCTTATCAAGTAGCGAACTGTCATATACCTCTGCAAAACTACAAAACTGATATGAGATGACAATCGTTCAGCAATATATAACCGCAAAGATTGGGTAGTGCAATGCAACATAAGGAAAGTGGATGTTCATATATTGTCACGAAGAATAACTTATCTCAAGCATTGATATGTTTTCTGATTTTCTCTATTCATTTTACCGAGTCACTTTATACATCGGTAATGGGTTTTCTTGATATTTCTTCCTCATCTCTTCTGCTGTTCCCCAATTCTCAGAAAGCCAATGTTTTATGTCTTTAAGTGTAAAAATCTTTTTCATTTTTACTTTAACCGCATCCACAATTCATAAACGACATCATCTCCTTCACCATTTTCATCAATTTCATTTTCTCCTATGCTATAAAGTTTATATCCATTACCTATGCGTTTATACGTAATGTATTGTTGAGAATGTCGAACACCTAAATATGTATGTCCTATTTTTCTATAATCATAGGTCTTATAAAGATTATCATCACCCATTCGTAAGGTATCAGAAATTATTATTGAATCAGCATAGACATAACAGTTCAATTTGCCAATTTCTGTTTTTATAGAATCGAAAAAGTACTTTCCTTCTATTTCTGGATAATATCCATGTTTTTGCTTATATCGTTCTAATCCTATATGTGCTGAATCCAATAATTCAAAAGTAACTTCACTAGTTAATTCTCTATGTGTTTCACCTTGAAGAAGTTGTTGTCCCCAATATAGTAATAATTGATTAACGACAATTATTGAAAGAACAATAAGCAACACGGCTAAACTAATAATATATAAAAAACGCTTACTCATAAATACTACCCTTTTACTATGTTTGCCATAACTTGAAATATTTTAGAACTCCATATAAAATACTTCCTAAAATGGAAGAAGTTCCTAATGACGCTCTACCTTGTGCATTTGTAACATATCCGCTTCCCTGTAATGACTTTACTAATGATTCAGGTGTTACTGCTCCATTGGGTGTATTAAAAGGTATTCCACCGGCTCTTAATATAGAAATCGTGTTTGTTACGCAAGAATTTTTTGTAACATCATAAGTCCCATTTTTTATGCCTTTTAGAGCTTCATTAACTTTAGTTTGATCTACACTTACTGTTAGCTCTGCTATATATCGATTCTTATGCTCAGATTGAATATAAGAGTCATACGTATCTTTCTTCCATAGACCAGTACCTTCAAAAGAATAAATTGCTCCATCAATATTTAGTGCAACATGTCCCACAAGCCCATTACTTCCGGTTTCGCCTTCAAAATTTAAAAATGCGGGACCTGAAATAAGGACTGACACACTATCTCCTCCTTTATCAATTGCAACTATCGGATTATTAGCCGCATACTGATAAGTATTAAGATTTCTATACTTTTCCCACAGAGGGTCAACCGCCATAAACCTACCCGTAATATAATCATATTTTCTGACACCATGATCGGCAAGATCACTTTCGCTGTCAAGCTCTTTGCCGATGAATCCCTGACGAGGGGAAATAGCATTATCCATCAAAGTAGGCACACCGCTTATGGTCTTACCAAATGGTTCATAATCTTTTTCTGTGATGATAGTGCCGCCACTTCCCACAATAGCGCGAGTATTGCCCAAATGATCTAATATTTTGTATTCTTTATTGCCATTGGGCAGAAATGTAACTAATGGTGTTCCACCACCGGCATACATGAGATATTCGCTCGGTGCCCAGACCACAGCACTTCCTGTGAGAGATGCTCCTCCCGGACAAAGCGGTCCGTTGAATATATGTTGTCGTCCTTCATAGATGGCATGTTGTCTGTTTCCGCCGCCTAAAAGGTAATAGGAACGATTAAGGGAATATGGATAACCCGAATTTGAATTGGGCAAAGCAACTAATCGCTTTTGCTCCCTCTCACCGGATGGCGAATAACGATAACGCCAACGAAGATATGTATCATTGTTCATATCAAAACAACCTTCATCGCCGCTTCGAGCATAGCTTGCGCTGCTTGTATATTCATAGATGAGACTATTATAGGTATAATCAAAACTTTCACTTGTGCGTTTATATGAGTGTGCACCCCCTGATTCCAAAGCATCTATTCGATATCTTGTATCTAAAGAACCATCAGCATTATAGGTAAATTCATGCTTATGTTTTGTTGCTGTTGTCGGAGGCATACCGCTCACGGCTTGTACTGACGGAAATAATTCTATTGTCGGTATCGTGTCCAAAACTAAAGATTTTTGACGAATTGGCATAATTATAATACTGTTAACCAATCTTTTAACAGAATCAAAATAAAAAACCTTTACTCCATCTGTTGGTAATTCGATTTTTCTTCATCTAAAAAAAAAATCCCCAAATCATGAGAAATTTGGAGATATTGTGGTTGTAAAAAGGTGATGATTTAATTAATCTTCTTCATGTTCACCCTTTGATTCAGCTTTGAAACCGGGTATTGGCGAAGTATCATTTTTTATCATTTTTTGCGAAGTGTGGTAAGGTCGGGCGGGCGATAATGATTTGCTTTGTTTTGCACTTGATTGTTGCACCGAAACAGCGGGTAAAGTATGCGTTTTTGCAGAAGATTGCACTTTCGGCACTTCTACTTTTTTGGATGTGTGCGGCTGTGAGATTTCTGATTGCATCAATGATGCTCCCACCCACAGTGATACAGCCACAAAAGCTACAGTGACAGAAATGGCGAGCGTTGTATTGTTGCGAAATATGCGAAAGAATTGTCCCAATCCATAAGTACCGGATGTGCTTCCCCGAATATCCGACGCAATGCTATTCATGACAGTATTTTCAAAACCGTTTGGCACATCAACGAAAGGTAATTGTGCAAGAAATGTACGAGTAAGTACCCCTTGCTCAAAGTCCTCCGGTGTAGGCACATTGTTAAGATTGTGTTGTTCCGTTTTCATGGTATTATGTGTATTTGATATTTTCATTGTTTACTTCTTGGGATGGGGAATTAATGTATTATTTCATCATGAAGATGTTTGAGCATTACTTGCAGTTGTGCTCTTCCTCGGTTAATACGCGATTTCACAGTACCAACTTCAATATTTTCGATAATAGCAATTTCCTCATAACTCAAATTTTGAATATCGCGCATAATAATCATAATTCTTTGCGAAGGCGGTAAAGTCATAAGTGCTTTTTGAATTTGCTGCGCAATAATAGAAGTGTCCACACTTTCATCCGGCATATAACTTTCATCGGCAAGCTGCATTGAGTCTTCGCTGCTGTCTAAGTGAATGGTATTCAGAGATACAGTGACCTGATTGTGCATGGATTTATACTCCGACCGAGCAACATTTGCGGCAATTGTGAATATCCAGTTGGAGAACTTATCATTTCCTGAGAATGTGTCGCGTGAACGAAAAACTCTCACAAAAACATCCTGGGTCAGATCTATGGCAACCTCATACGAACCAATAAAACGGAAGATGAAAGTGATGATTCGCTGCTTGTAGCGGCGCATAATCAAAACCATAACTTCATGATTTCCTTGACGCAGCAATTGCATCAATTCCTCGTCGGTCTTACTCGAATGAGTTGTATTTGATTTTTGAAAAAGCATATTGTACCCGAATTATACACTATGTACCGCCGAAACGCGATTTTGTTCCATTTTTAACGAAGATTTATGTAAAAAGTGTGGTAAGTGCAAGTGAAACCCTTTCCACAGAGCGGCAAGCGATAGCTAAACCCTTATTGAGCTTTGCCGTATTGGCAGCGGGAGCAATGACTGTTGTGAAGCCCAGTTTTTCCGCTTCCGAGCATCGTTGTTCGAAGTGCGATACCGGACGGATTTCACCGGAGAGCCCAATTTCACCAATGAGAACGGTTTCAGGGTGAAGAGGAATATCCTTCCAAGAACTCACCAAGGCAGCAGCAATGCCCAAATCCACAGCCGGATCATCCAAACTAACCCCACCGGCAACATTGACAAACACATCGCATTTCCGAAACTCCAAACCAAGTCGTTTCTCAAGAACAGCAAGTATCATCTGCAATCGTCGTGTGTCGAAACCTGTGGAAGTCCTTTGTGCAACAGAAAATCCAGTGGGCGACACTAATGCCTGCACCTCAATAAGCATGGGTCTTGTACCTTCAACAGTTGCCACTATAGCCGTGCCTGAATCATGCCGATGCCTTTGAGCAAGGAATATTTCCGAAGGGTTATGTACTTCCTGCAATCCCCCTTCTACCATTTCAAAAATGCCTATTTCATTTGTTGAGCCATAGCGATTTTTAATAGCTCTCAGTAAACGATATGCATACGTTTTTTCGCCCTCAAATTGCAAGACAGTATCCACCATGTGCTCAAGTACTTTTGGTCCGGCTATCATACCGTCTTTGGTCACATGTCCGACAAGAAAAATTGCCGTTCCCGATTTTTTTGCGGTTTGCATGAGTAATGCCGTACATTCCCGCACTTGCGTAACGGTGCCGGGAGTGGAGTTTATATCTTCGTGATATGTCGTTTGAATTGAATCAATTATTGCAACCGTAGCTTGAGTATCTTTTATTGCTTGTAACATTGTAGAAATATTGGTCTCTGCCAATAGCAACAAATCATTGGGTATTGAGGCAAGACGAGCAGCCCTCTGTTTAATCTGGAACAGTGATTCTTCACCCGTTATATACAAAGGGTTGTGCTTTTGCAGACCGGCGCACAGTTGCAGCATAAGGGTTGATTTTCCGATACCGGGATCGCCGCCCACCAGAATTAAAGAACCGGGAGTGATACCACCACCGAGCACCCTGTCAAGTTCAGAAATACCAGTCATTATACGTACATTGCCTGATCCTGCTATGTCGGCAAGTTTAGTGACGGCATTGGAGCTGTTGGACTTACCTTTGCTCTTAGCAGTACCGCCGCCAGTTATCTCTTCTACATACGTTTCCCATGCACCGCACACACTGCATTTACCAACCCAACGTGTGCTCGTAGCTCCACAATTTTGACATACATAACGCGAATGACTTTTCATACTTTATCCGATAATATTCGATTTTTGTTTGTTAAAAGTAGGAAGAAAATTCTTAATTTTCAGAAAATTGTCGAACAAGCACACACTAAATGGCTCATTTGACCATCTTTTTTAGCATATTTTCACGATTTATACCTGATGCAATGATAACAAAAGAACATATACTCGAGGCACTTTTAGAAGTCCATGACCCCGAAATTCCAACCTTGTCTGTGGTTGATTTGGGTATCGTCACAGATATTAGCATTGCCGATAACAATGCGGTAGCTGTCACTATTACCCCCACATTTGTCGGATGCCCGGCAATCGAAGTAATGCAACAGGAAATACGCGATTGTGTCATTGCTTTGGGGATTGATGATGTGAAAGTATATGTGAATTATGATACCCCATGGGATAGCAATCGCATAACAGAAAAAGGTAAACAAGCATTACGCTCTTTTGGATTAGCACCACCACCAAGTTTTGATATGGTGTTGGAACTTGATATACTTCACGATGCCGTTTGCCCATATTGCCATAGCACAAACACTGTAATGCAAAGTCCTTTTGGTCCAACATTATGCCGCTCAATTCATTATTGTAATAATTGTTTGCAAGCTTTTGAACAGTTTAAACCGGTTGGTTAACATAATCATTTCATCCATAATTCGGTGTTCAGCACATGCACTTTCTTTCTTCTACGCTTTTACGCGCTTTTCTTGTAAGTATAGTAAGTTTTATGGTCTATCTGACAACGATAGCACCCGATGTTGGCTTTACAGACAGTGGAGAATTGGCAGCGGTGTGCACCACATTGGGAGTAGCTCATCCGACGGGATATCCGCTTTATACCATTATAGGGCATGTCTGGACATTATTTCCTTTGCCCTTTTCACCCATTTATTCGCTTAATATATTTGCGGGACTTTGCGTTGCGGCTTCTGCCGGAATATTCTCTTGGATGCTCACCTTAATTTTCGGGCTGATTAATCAACCCAAGACTCAACAAAAAAAAGGAAAAACCGCGACAAATATTCTTGCATTTTCACCATTTGCAGAATATGTAACCACTATTACCCTATCATGTCTCTATGCTTTTTCATCCATTATATGGCATCAAGCCACCTCTAATGAAGTATATTCATTGCAATTAGTTGTGCTTACTTTAAGTATAGCCCTTTTTTTGCGTGCAATGACCTTAGAACCACACCATCGCTTACCTGCATTGATGCTATGGATTGCCATTATAGGATTAGGATTCGGTAATCATGGCACTACAATTCTACTTGCTCCGGCAATGATATTTATGTTTTTCAAAAGACCACAAGAGAAATTCGACATTTCCGCAAAACGTTGGAAAGAATTATCTCTATTGACTATTCCTTTTATTGCCGGTTTATGTGTGTGGTTATATTTGCCATTGCGCAGCGCTGCATTGCCGGATTTTAACTGGGGTGAAGTGCATCGAAGTTTTGATAAATTCTGGTATCACGCATCGGGTAAACAATTTCAAATCTGGATGTTCAATGGTAGTTTTTCCAAAAATTTCCAAGAATTTATCTCTTTACTCCCCGGGCAATTAGGTTATGTCGGAGCTGCCTTTACTCTTATAGGAATTATTCAACTATTCAAACGCAATGGAACAATCGGCACTTTTACTGCTCTACTCTTTTTCGGATGTGTTTTTTATGCTTTTAACTATGGAATCCACGATATTGAACCTTATTTTTCTTTAGCATTTATTGCCCTTTTTATCTTTACTGCGATTGGTTTTGCTTATGTGCTTACTACTGTTCAAACCAAAAGCAACAACATTGCTTTGCCTATTACCTTATCGCTATTGATGACATGTATAAATATTGGATTGCATTACAAACAAGCAGACAAATCGGACGATACCGTGGTGCGTGATTACACACAAATAATGGTGAAAAATTTGCCGAAAAACTCGGTTATTTTTTCATCACAATGGGATTATTGGTGCTCTGCATTTTGGTACAAACAATCATGTGAAAATATGCGTCCCGATATTATTTTAATTGAAAAAGAATTGCTGCGCCGCACATGGTACCCTCGGCTTATACAAAGAAAATACCCTCAATTGTTCGTTTCGCTTAAAGCAGAAATGAAAGAATTTGAACAAGAACTTGAATTATTTGAAAGTGGCGGCAATTATAGTGATATACGCTTGCAAGGGGCTTGGGAAAAAATGCTTCATCGAATGATAACAACAAATTACGAAAAGTTTCCGCTTTATATCACCCATGATGTTCTGCAATCCGAACAAGCAATGATGCGCGGGTATCGTCCGGTGCCGGAGGGGCTTGCGTACAAAATAATCAAGGATAGTGAAACCTACACATCTGCCGTGGCTGTTCCCGATTATACCAAAGTAGCATTGACTCTGCAAAAGTATGAAGGACATCTTTACGAAGGCATGCAACAAGTGATAACAACTACATTACAAACAAGTGCTTACTATGCCGAGAAGATCGAAAAAGATCAAATCAAAGTACGCAAGATTCAAGAACAATTACAAAAATTCTCAGCATCACATTAACGCAGTAATCACATTGATTCACAATATAAGTAAGCTATGTATGTCATAGACTGCCCGTATATAGATAAGATTTGATAACTTCAATATTTGAAGAATACACCACGGGGGTGGAGCTTTTTCTGAGATTTTTATGCGTTATTTTATCATTATTGTGTGTGTTTTTCACACCATTTTACTTTCTGCACAACAAGAACAATTTCCTTTCCGCAAAGATAGTGTATTAACATTCCTTCAACCGGACTCATTGTCATTGGAGGAATCGTATGCGAATATCAATGCTTTCCACCCTAAATTGGCTGGTGCTCAATTAGGTATTGATAATGCGCAAGCACAAGTCAAACGAGCTTATGGAACACTTGATCCTCGACTTGATGCCGAGGTAACCGCTAAACGAGAATCGGATAAATTTAAGCAACAAACAGCACAAGCTGATCTTGTAGTGCCACTGTATTGGGGACAAAAGATATTCGCCGGATGGAAAAGAAATCTCGGTTTTTTTGATCAAGATTTTACCACACCACTTACCGGAGAGGCATCGGTAGGAATTGCGATACCGCTTTGGCGCAATATTATGATTGATAAAAATCGTTCACAAATATTAAAAGCTGAAGTTCAACCGGCAATTGCGGAAAATCAGCGTGTGGAAGTGCGGAACGAATTATTTAGAAAATCAGCTGAAAAATATTGGCAATGGGTAGGGTCATACAAAAAATTTATAATCAACAATCGTTTATTATCTTTAGCTCAACAAAGAGCAGACGGCATAAACGAACAGATACTAAGAGGTGAAAGACCTCGTATTGACTCTGTCGAAAACTATCAAGAAATTCAACGTCGCCTTGGTTCTCTCATCAAAGCGCGTCGCAATTATGAAAAGAACACCATAGCTTTTCAATTATTTTTATGGTCAAAAGACGGCAAACCTGCGGATATTCCCAATAATGTCATACCGAAGGATTTTCCACCGGTTTCATTACTTACAATAGATCAATATCAAAAAGATCGAAGCGAGAGCATTCAGCGACGTCCGGAAATTTCCCTCAACCGAGCAGAAAGACGCATTGCAGATGTTTCTCGAGACTTTGCGAATGAACAATGGAAACCGGATATTAACTTAAAATTTGCACCCTTTTCTGATCAATTCAATGATGGCGTAAATCGTTTGGACTATAAAGTGGGCGTGGATTTTTCAATGCCTTTGCTGTTTCGTGATGCCGGAGGACAGTTGGCAGAAGCCGAAATCAAACAACAGGTCACGGACATCAAGTTGTTCATGCTTCAACGTGAAGTGCAAGCCGAAGTTGATGATGCTGCCTCAGAACTACTCGCGAACTATGAACAATTTCTTGTTGCACGCAATGAACGAATAGCGGCTGAAAGGCTTGAAAATGCAGAAAGAGAACTCTTCGATCGCGGCGAAAGCGACATATTCCGTGTGAACTTTCGTGAACGTTTCACAGCGCAAGCAGCAGAGAAAGAAGTAGATGCCCTCGCGGAGTACTATGAAGCGGTTGCTCGTTACCGTTGGGCTTGTGCTTTGTTTTAGTATTTGAAATATATAAGGTTACTGATTACACATAGTGCATCTTCATGTTCAATCGTCTGCTCTTTCACTGCTTCTAAGAATTATCGAGAAAGTTAAAGAGAAAAATTGTCCTATATTTGCAAAAGAGTTTATTACTTTTCAAAGGACAATCGAACAATGCGAATTTTTTCCTACTTTGCATTCCTAACAATTTTTGCACTCTTTCAATCGGCGAAGTCCCAGGATACAACAATATATTGGACAAAAGGCGGCAATCTTGGAGCAAACTTCTCTCAAGTATCGTTATCAAATTGGGCAGGCGGTGGTAACAGTACCGTTTCCGTCACCGGATTGACGAATTTCTTTCTCAATTATAAAGACGCTAACTCTTTATGGAATAACTCATTGGAACTCGGATACGGTCTTACGAAGTTAGAAGGTCAAGATTTCCGTAAAAGTGATGACCGTATCATCTTGATTTCGCAATATGGACACAAAGCCAATGAACAATTAACGTACAGCGGTCTTCTCGATTTTCGCACACAGTTTACTAAAGGCTTTAAATATGGAGCTGACGGCTCCGAAACTTTTATATCGAATTTTCTTGCTCCCGGATTTGTAACATTAAGTGCGGGTTTGACCTATCGCCCCTCCGATTGGTTCGAAATAATGGCTGCGCCCGTATCGAACAGGTTAGTACTCGTTATGGACGATACCCTTTCTCAACAAGGTGCTTTTGGTGTGGATAAAGGTAAAAATATACGCAGTGATTTGGGGGTAAATTTTAATATGTTTCTCAAAAAAGAAATCGTGCAAAATGTCACATTTCAGACCCGTTTGAATGTATTTGCACCGTATAGAACAATCACAACTGCAGTGGTAACATGGGAAACATTGTTAAACCTTAAAGTCAATGATTACATTACCGCAAGTTTTGCCACGGATTTACTTTATGATGAAAAAATTGCAATTAAGCGTGATGATGGAACCGTCGGACCTTCAACACAATTCAGAAGTGTGTTGGCAATTGGTCTTGGTTATAAATTTTAATTTTTTATTTTTCTGGGGTTATTTATGGGTTTTATTTCCGAATTTAAAGAATTTGCCTCAAAGGGCAATGTTGTTGATTTAGCGGTCGGGGTAATTATCGGCGGTGCATTCGGCAAAATTGTTAACTCAATGGTTAACGATATACTTATGCCTCCTTTAGGGATGATACTCGGCGGCATTAATTTTAAAGAATTTTCCATCGTCTTAAAAGACAAGGTAGGCGATACCCCGGCGGTAGTACTCGGCTATGGTGCATTTATTCAAAATGTCTTTGATTTTCTCATTCTCGCTTTTTGTATTTTCCTCATGATAAAATCAATTAATACTTTGAAACGCAAACAAGTTGAAGTTCCGGCAGCCCCCCCTGCACCACCGGAACCAAGTTCGGAAGAAAAATTACTTATGGAAATTCGTGATTTACTCAAAAAGTAACAGCTTTCTACAAAATCCTGTTTTATCAAAAAAAACAGGATTTTTTATACGGATTATTCTTTCATTATAATGTCAAAACTCCGCATAGGAATATTATCAGCAGCGGATTCTCAAAATCCTCGCACATGGTCAGGTACCACCTATTATTCAAGCCGTGCATTGGAACACTACGGTGCTCACATCACACATTTAGGTCCTTATCCCGGAAATCCTTGGCTTTACGAGTTTATAAAAAATAAAGTATGCAGAATACTAACAGGCAAAGGCACGAATCATTACAATACAAGAAGATTAGCCAAAAAATTCTCTACTTTTTTTTCAAAAAAAATAATATCTCATTCATTTGATTGGTTATATGCTCCCGCAGGTGCAGCTGAAACCGCATTATTACAAACGGATATTCCTATTTTAGGTTTATCTGACATTAACCATCTATTGGCACAAGATTACAAAAGCTTTCAGGACTTATGGAGTTGGTCATGGCAAGAACTTGCAGAAATTGAAGTTACAGCACTCCAAAAATTCAATAAAATCGCCTATCCGACACAATGGGTAGCACAATCAAGTATCCGTGACTTACATATTGATGCACAAAAAATATTCATTGCTCCATTAGGTGCTAATATTGAAGACTCAGAAATTCCGGAATACGAACAAGCAGTAAGGACAAAGAAATCTGATATTTGCCGCTTGCTGTTTTTGGGAGTTGATTGGGAAAGAAAAGGTGGGGCAATAGCTTTTGACACTCTCAAAGCTCTACTTTCGATGAAGATTCCGACAGAATTGATAGTCTGTGGCTGCACTCCCCCTTCCACTTACAGCCACCCCTCAATGAAGGTAATCCCATTTCTCGATAAAAACGATTTCCATCAAAGAAGTGCACTGCATCAACTGTTATCTACATCATCTTTTCTATTGTTACCGACCAGAGCAGAGGCATACGGCATAGTGTTTTGCGAGGCATCATGCTTTGGCTTGCCGTCTGTCAGCACAAATGTTGGAGGAGTTTCCGGAGTAATTAGTGAAGGAAAAAATGGTCACTTACTCTCCCCTCGAGCTCATGGCAACGAGTATGCTCAACTTATTGCTGAAATTTGGGAAGATGAGCACAGATATTGTGCATTATCTCTTGCAAGCAGAAAAGAATATGAACATCGGCTTAACTGGAAAGCATGGGCTGAAACCGTCTTTCAGAATATCCGCTAACGATGATTCTCACATCACTTTGCGCCCAGTCTTGTTATATTCGCATCAGATTTCTGCCGGATAAGCGCAACCAAACCTCTGCTTTGGTGGTTATTATGATACATTATTTGAAAGTGTTACAATGAAAGAAAATCGTTTTTATATATTCACGGCATTGTTGTTTTTTGTGTGCTCATCCCTCAATGCTCAAGAATCAAACATTCGCTACGGCATCTTTGGGCATGGCTTGCTGAATATGCACAATGCAAATTTCAGAGAATTACCCGGCGTACCGAATTGTTGTAAAAGTTATACAGACGGCACTGCAAGCACTATCGGCGGAGGTTTCCTTATTGAGTTTCCGTTCTTAGGTGATTTTGATTTTTCTTTCCGTATGAGCTATGCAGATTACTCAGGGCTTTTAGAAAGTACGGATAATATAGTCACCGCGAATGGAAGCACACCTTTTACTCATAAACTTAATGCAACGATTCCCGGTATATCTTTACAGCCCTCGCTGATGTACGAAATCACAAAAGGTTTACGATTACATGCCGGTTTTGATCTTAATTATTTACTCAACCAAACATATTCACAAAAAGAAGAAATTTCTTCCCCAAATGGTACTTTTTTTCCGGAAAACACACGTGTAAGAAATGAGACATCGGGCGAAATAAAAGACAATGCAGCAGTAATGATTGCTCCAATGATTGGCTTAGCGTATGAATTTCCCATGAATGCGAAAAGAACCTTATTCTTAACGCCGGAAGTACAATATCAGCATGGCATTACGAATTTGAATAATAATCTGGATTGGAAAGTTTCAACAATTCGCTTTGGATTTGCTTTAAAATACAGCCCCAAACCGAATCCAATTCCGAAACCGGAACCCATTCCGGAAAAAAAGCCGGAAGAACCGACCAAACCTATTATTGTTCAAACACCCGTTGCGCCTCCCAAAGAACCCATCGAAGCTGACATTCGTGCAGTAGGTTTAGATGATAATGGAAAAGAATTTCCTGTTGCAAAAATTACAGTTGAAGAATTCCTTTCCTCACAGATTCGCCCACTACTCAATTATATATTTTTCGATGAAAATTCGGCTGAGATTTCTGCTAAATACATGAAACTTTCGCCTCAATCGAAAAACAACTTCTCAGTAAAAACATTGCAAAACGAATCAACCTTACAGACCTATTATAATGTTATGAATATAATAGCTCAACGTTTACAAGATAATCCATCGGCTAAACTTACAATTACGGGTTGCAATAGCAATGAAGGTAATGAAAAAAACAATTCCCTTTTATCTCAAAAGAGAGCTAATGCAGTAAAAGACTATTTTTCAAAGACATGGAATATTGACGAAAAACGTCTGATTGTTACATATCGTAATTTACCGGAGAAACCTTCCAATAATGATACTGATGACGGTATTGCAGAAAATCGTCGTGTTGAGTTAAGTTCCGATTCGTGGAAAATAATTGAGCCGGTAATTCTCAATGACACTATACGCACCTCAAATCCACCGATAATTAGATTTTATCCAACAGTAAAAACCAATGCAGATATTCGAGATTGGAAAGTCTCGGTAAGTCAAAAAAACACAGAATACAAACAATTTACCGGTACTCAAGAGACACCGCAATTTTTGGATTGGAATATTCTGAGCAATAACAATAATGTACCCTCCCTTTCTGATCCACTGTTTTTTAGTATCAAGGCAGAGAACTCCGATAATCAGGTAGCATTAAGTCCGGTGCGGTCCATTCCGTTCGAGCAAATAACGGTACAAAGAAAACGTGCTGAGAACAAATCCGACAAAGAAATTGACCGCTATAGTCTTATTCTGTTTGATTTTGATCGCTCTGAAATCGGATCGGCAAATAAGCGGATTTTGGATTATATTAAACCGAGAATTGCCCCTAATGCAACAGTGACAGTAACCGGCTATACCGATAAAATTGGCGATGATCAGCACAATAAGGAGCTGTCGCTGCAAAGAGCGCAAAACACCGTAAAAGCAATAGGCAAAGGTAACGCAATTGGCGAAGGAGAAAAAGAAATTTTCGATAACACTATTCCCGAAGGTCGCTTTTACAATCGTACAGTTACTGTTATCGTCGAAACTCCCATTTCAAAATAGTATATACGGACATCCATAATGAAAACGATTACATCAGCAGCATTACGAGAACGGCTTGGCTCAAATGACAATCCTCCGGTTATTTTAGACGTTCGTCAGCCGGAAGAACGCGAACTCCAGAAAATTGAAGGGGATACTTTGTTTATTCCACTCGGTGAACTTCCTGCACGCCTCGAAGAGCTGGAAGAATATAAAGATAAAGAGCTTATTATCTACTGCCGAAGTGGCAATCGCAGCGGACAAGCATGTATGTTTTTGGAGCAACAAGGATTTACCGACACAGTCAACCTTATTGGCGGTATGTTGAAATGGTCTTAATATTTTGAGTGTTAATCAAAGAGAACTTATGAAATTTGCAATACTGACAGGTGGGGGCGATTGCTCCGGTATGAATGCTTTTGTGCGTGCTGTGGTGCGATGCAGTCTGAACGAGAAACCGGAAACATCTGTGTGGGGAGCTCTCGACGGATGGCATGGGCTTATTTATAACAAATATCGAACGCTGCAAAAATTAGATGTCGCGGGCATTGCTTCCGCCGGTGGCACAATACTCGGTACAATCCGAGTACCTGAACTTGCGACAAATCATAGTTTACAAGAAACCGTAGCTCAAAATTTACATGACAATCGTTTTGATTATCTCTTTGTTTGTGGCGGAAATGGAAGTGTAAAGGCAGCAAATACCATAAATAATATTCTCCGAACTGAAAATTTACGCACAAAAGTTCTAGTATGCCCGGGCTCAATTGATAATGATGTGTGCAATAATCATGGTTCTTCCATCGGGTTTTACAGTGCATTAGATAAAAGTTTAGAAATGTTGGAATGGATACGTGACACAGCAAGTTCTCACCGAAGAGTGTATTTAATTAAATCAATGGGAAGAGATTCTGCGTACTTAGCAATGTATGCGGGCATTGCCACCGGAGCAGAACAAGTTATTGTCCCCGGCGAAGTTATTGATTATGAAAAAATTGCCACCATGATTGATGAACGTGACCGCGATACGCGAATCATTGTAGCCGAGGGGTATCATGAATCATTGACTGATATATCTGCAACACTGGAAGCAATATTCAAAAAACGAAACATAAAACATGAAATCAGGACAGTTGATATGAGCTATTTTCAACGTGGTGGTTCGGCAGCAGTTACCGACATATTACGTGCAAGTTGGGTAGCCTTCTCAATGGTTAAAGATGCCTTTGCTCGATGCGACAGCGGTTTTTATTCTGCCTTTTATACAGGTCAAAAACCAAGTATCATTTCATTGGAAGATGCATCTGACGATTCCAAAACAAGCCATGCGCAAATACCCCAAGAAATTATTGATCTCACTTTGGCGCTTCGATAATTATTTTTACAATTGTAACTATTGTCTATCAAAAAAACCGTCATCATTATTCATTCGATATGGTGATATTCCCTCACAAATAAGTGCTGATCACATTCGTATCGTTAATATTTACATCCGAACATTGTAACTCCGGAGTTTTCATGTTAACATCCATGAGAAATCTAGAATAATACACCACATCACATTAATTGTTGTACATCGTTATCGTCATGTATTCACACAGGATTATCGTCGGCTGCAAGTGGAATTTCTACAATAAATGTACTGCCTCGTCCAATAAGACTCTCACACCAGATTGCACCATCATGTAACTCAACAAATTTTTTTGCACTTGCAAGCCCCAAACCGGTAGAATGTTCCTCCCCTGTTGGGCGTGCAGATAATTTTTGAAATTTTTTGAATAGTTTTTTCATTTCTTCTTGCGATATACCCGGACCTTGGTCGGTAACTTCAAAACGACACCTTTCTTTGTTACGACGTAATGAAACTGTAATCTCTGCACCGAGATGAGAATACTTCAAGGCATTAGAGAACAGATTATCTACAATCCCCTGTAAAATGATTGCATCTCCCATAACATGAATGGTTTCGTCAAGGGATGTTTGTATAGTCATATTTTTCTTTTCGGCATGATGAACATATCTTTTAAGCACATGATGAATGTTTTCAGAGAAATTCAGCAATTTTTTTTCAAGGACGAACGTTTGGGAGTCATATCTGTTAAACTCCAGCAATGCTTTTATCAGTTCAAACATTCCATTAGCTGTAATGACAATATCATTAACAGACTCCTTTGTCAATTCGGATATTGTTTCATCTTTTTGAATATATTTAGAGAGCATTAATATTGTACCAAGAGGATTTTTTAAGTCATGCGCCACAACCCCCATAAATTCATTTTTTTCTTGGAGTGTCATTTCCAATCTATGTATTGCTTCATGCAATCGAGTATTTGCTATTTCAATTTCTACGGATTGTTCTGTCAATACTGCTTGCTGCCGTAATATCTCCTGATTCTGATTTTCAATTATGGTGTTTTCTGCTTCAATCTCCTTTTGTATTACATAATTCTCAAGAACATTTTTTTGGAGATAATACATAATCATCAAGCTGATTAAGATAAAAATTGTTATGTTGATATTCATCTTCAACAAGAGAGTGAATTTATCCGGATAGGTAGTAATTATACCGCTGGACATAAAATGAATGTCATATACAATTACTAATGAGAACAGAAAAATGGCTAATACTTTTAATGGAATTCGTCCAACTAACATTGAAGCAAGTGTCCAATAGTATAAACCGCTAATGTAGAAATCTGTACCTCGTTGCACCATATTCGTACTCATAAGTACCGCATCATTTATGGCACAGAAAGCAATGGCAGCGAGTGAAATGAACTGCCAATATTTAATCCATATATGAGTTTTGAAGGAAAAGTAATAAGCAACACCCAAAGGGAAAACCATCCCAAGTCCGCGATGAATCAGAACTTCTTTCACGGAGTAAACTCCTCCGGTTATATCAGAGAGTGCAAAAACACAAATCGCTGCAATAGCTCCAAGTATAAACCAGCGATTTCGGGCAAATTTTCGTGCCTGATCTTCATTGATGTGTTGAATCATAAAACTATGATCATTGAAGGTCTCGGTATTGTGTTGAGAATCTGTATCCATTAATCACCATCTTGAAAGTCTAATGTACAAAATTACAACATTTTAGCTTTAACGCAGTACTTCGATGTTTACGTCATAATTGTCGGCAAAATGTCAATTCAAAGTTGCTGTAACCTTTTTCTTGCGCGTGGTACAAATTCGCTTGCAGGAAAAGTTGTGAGCAATGATGAGAAAGTCTTTTTTGCTTCCTCTTTCTTACCTTGTCTGTAATATGTTTCACCAAGCATGACCATTGCATCGTCCAATTTAGCAGAATTTTTTTGTGAAAGTACTAACTTAAATTGATTCGCCGCATCATCGAATTTACCTATGGCAAAATAGGATTCGCCAAGCCAATATTGAGAGTTTACTTTTGTGGACATATTATCAGGTTTTTCGATGGCGGCTTGCAAATATGGTATAGATTGAGCGTAATCCCTTCTGGATATTAAACGTAATGCTGTTTTATAGTTTGAGGCAGTGAGAGTATCGGAAGCTGATTTTTTGTTTGAAGCATTTTTATCTTGAAGTTCATCCGTTTTTGCAATCTTTGCCTCAGTTGCTTGCTTTTGTTCATTAATTTTACGCGCAGTTGATACATTTTTTAACGGTTTCGGTTCTTTTTTAACCACTTTTTCATCGGGAAGGATAATATCTGATTGGCTTTCGGACTGAGTGTCAACTTTTTTTGGGGGTTTGCTTTGTTCCTTATTTTTGCTTTTACTTTGTTCGATTGGCGTATTATCAAGTGTGTTTTTTATTACTTCAATATCAAGACGTATATCGCGTAATTGGCTAAGCACGGAATCCGTGGCGAAGAGTATCTGCTGCTGTGTATCTGCGACATCGGTCATTTGTTCCCGCAAAGTAGGCAATCGTTTGGCACCGGTCAGTGCTCCCTGGCGAAGCGATTCTTTCAGAGAATCAACAGCGGTCTCGGTGGATTTTGGTGACAAAAGAATGTTATTTTCCACTTTACGTGGTTTTGCCAATAAAGCAGAAAGTGGCACTAAACCTTCGCTATCGGTTGTGTCTGATTGCGTATATGAATTTCCGGACGTAGATTTGCATCCATTGAGAGCAAAAGCAATCAATATGAAACTAATAACAATCGTCAATACTCCGAAATTTATCGGTCTATATGTCGCCTGTTGGCTTTTATTCATCACTTTTTTGGACTCTTCACAATGAAGTTGTTAATGTCAAGGTTTATGCCAAATATAACGATTCGCTTCACGATGATAATGTTTACGGCATTGTTCGCAATGGCGGAGCAAACATTATCACAATCTGACGAAAGCAGAAAGCTTGATTTGGCAAGAAGTTACGAAGAAAGTGGTGATTTTCGCGAGTCTGCTCGGCTTTATCAAGAACTTTATGCGAAGAACAAACAAAACGAGGAATATTTTGACGGAGTTGTTCGCACATTGCTTGCTTTAGACCAACCGTCATCTCTATTGCCATTGGTGAGTGAACGCTCAAAGTTAGACGCCTCGGTTGAACTTATTTCTTTGCTAGCTTCATTGCAATGGCGCACGGGTAAAATGCAACATGCAGAGACTACATGGGAAAGTGCCTTGAGTACTTGTGGCTCAGCTCAAGATTGCTTTCAAGTAGTGGCACAATCACAGGCACGATTACGACTGTATGAAAAAGCGATTACCACATTGCAGAAAGCACGCAAACTGCTCAATGCGCCGGCACTGTTTGCCGACGAATTAAGTCAATATTACACCATCACCGGTAATATTACTTTAGGAACAGAAGAAATACTACGCTTGTATCAGAGTTCAAAAAATCTGGGCATAGCCCAAGGACGATTAAGTGCATTGATGTTATCGAAAGAAGCAAACACATACATAGGACAAGTGCTTGAATCTACTCTTTCGGCTAATCCCGATGATTATAATCTTATGATGTTGCAACTTTGGTATTATCGTGAATCAAAACAATATAAAAAAGCACTGATTGCTGCTCAAAATCTTGATGAAAGAACACGCTCACAAGGACGCGAATTGCTAAATTTTGCAATACTAGCCAATAAGGAAAACGAACCGACAATCGCTATCGAAGCATTTACCAAAGTCATGGAATTCGGCAAAAAATCGCCATACTTCGCAACCGCCCTGTACGGATATGCTTCCGGCTTAGAAAAAAAATTGTTTCTCCAAGAGACCGTAACGAAAGAACAAGCACTTGAGATTATTGAAAAATATAATGATATTATCCAAGAATTTCCCGAAAATCAAATTATAGAAGAATGCCAATTTCGTATAGCTCAAATATATCACAATCATGTTTTCGATAGTGATAAATCATTAGCAATCATTGAATCCATTCTTGCAAAGAAAAATGGTTCTAATATAAGTGCTAATGCTGCACTCTTTGCCGGCGATATTGAATTAGAAAGAGGCAATACTCAACAAGCAAAAAAATATTATGAACAAATTGCAAAATTACTCTCGCGGGCTCAACAAAAAGAAAGTGATAAAGCCAAATTCTCATTGGCAATGATGGAATATTATCAGGGACGAACAGATTCGGCAAAAACACTCCTTGCTTTGCTTGCTTCCAAAACCGAATCCGATATTGCAAACGATGCACTTTCTTTCATAATGTTGTTCGAGGATAATGAAGATACGCCTGTTTGCTTGCAACTCTACGGAAAAATGGAATATGCTCGCATTCGTAAAGATATCAAAGACCTTGAGCAATTTTACAAACAAATTGAGGGTGCATGTCCCAAATCAGATATACTTGAAAAAGCAACTTTGGAATATGCAAAATCGCTTTACTTTCATCGAAGGTTTTCCGAAGCTGAATCCATCTTACGCCGCTTTGTCTTAGAATACGATGAGTCAATATATGGCGATGTGGCTCTATCATTATTAGGTGATGTGCTGAAAAGTCTCTCAAATAATGATGAAGCTTTACTCATTTACAATCAATTGTTAAGCAAATATCCACGTTCTATTTTATTACAAGATACACGCGAAAAAATTCGAAAATTACGCGGAGCATAAAACACCAATGAATACAATACAATCAGGTTACATATCATTATTGCAACGTTTTACGTCGGTCCACAGATCCGAGTTAAGTCAAAAAGTACTTTTGGCAAGTCAAAAAACAGCCATATCGCTCATTCTTCTTGTGATACTCGCCGTAATGATAGAAACAGTTGCCCAAGGAGATATAGCATTTAGAACAGCACTGTTTGCTTTCATTGGTGTTGCCTTCTTCGGATGCGCTTTCACTTTTTTATTTTCACCTTTTTTGGAGTTTTTTGGGCTGAAAAAAAGTTTTTATCCCTATGAAATTGCAAAACGAATCGGTAATTATTATCCGAATATTCGAGATACTTTAGTAAATGTTTTTCAATTGGCAGAACAAACAACAGAATCATCAAATCATGAACTTGTTTATGCTGCATTTGATTTTGTCTATGAACAATCGAAAGATATTGATTTCCATGTTATTGTCGAAAAAGAAAAAAATAGAAAATTTCTTTTGTTTCTCGCTGCCGCAATCATAGGTTTCGGCATCGTTGTAACAGTTCCTGTCTTGCGTTCATCGTTGAATAGGATAATACATTTTTCATCTTCTTTTTTACCCCCTGCTCCATTTTCACTCAGTGTCGAACCACAATCATCATTAAAATTGCGAGGTGAAAAAGCAGTCGTCGTCGTTAACATAAAAGGTACAATACCAAATGCAATCACAATCAAAGTTCGTGAGATGCAGCAAGAAAATTTTGACAGTCATGAATTAAAGCCCGATGCAAACGGGAAATGGACATATACGTTTTCTTCATTGTCCAATACGGTTGAATTTTATGCAGAAAGCCCATGGTTGAGCGATGCTGTCAGAAGTAATATTGGAACAATCATTGTGCAAGATAAACCAATCATCAAATCATTAAACGGGAAAGTATATTCACCTTCTTATACCCAACAGCCCGCATTGCAATTATCGGAAGATGCGGCAGACATCATTGCACTTCGTGGTGCGAAAACCGAGTTAAGAGTAGTTTCTAATAAGACATTACGTGAAGCATATTGCGTATTCCTTCAATATTCACAAGATTCCACGGGCACGAAAACCGATACGATTCGTAAAGCAATGACGGTGCAAAACAAAAGTGCATCAACAACATTTTCACTTTCAAATTCTTGTGATTACTACATTGAGATAAAAGACCAAGACGGTTTAACTAATGATTCCCCCGTTCATTACAAAATTGTAGTACAAGACGATAACTCTCCGACCATTACTTTACTAACTCCGCAAAACGATATTGCGATTGATGCAACAGCAATATTGCCGGTTAAAATATCGGCAAATGATGATTTTGGCTTTTCGTCTCTTTTATTGCATTATCGTTTAGTAGAATCAAAATACGGAAAAACGTCCGATAAATTTACGGCTGTATCAATCCCCTTTCCTCGCAATGAGAAATCAATGAATGTTCCGTATTTCTGGGACTTAACGAAGTTGAATATTTCTCCAAGTGATAAATACGAATTTTACTGTGAAATCTTTGACAATGATATTATTGCAGGTCCAAAATCCGCTCGTACCCAAACAGTTAATGTAAAATTACCATCTTTAGATGAAGTGCTTAATGAATCGGGTAAACAAGAAGAACAGATACGCAAAGAGCTTGAGGAAATAGCCAAGCAAGCCGATCAAGCACAAAAAGAAATGGAAAAAATTCAGAGAGAATTACGAAAAGACAAACAACCCGATTGGCAAGACAAGAAAAAATTGGAAGATGCAATTCAACAGCAAAAAGAATTGCAAAAAAAGTTGGACGACGTAGTTCAAAAAATGGAAGATATGTCGAAAAATTTACAAAACAATAATGCAATCTCAAAAGAAACTTTAGAGAAATATCAAGAATTACAACAATTAATGAAAGAAGTGCAATCGCCGGAATTACAAAAAGCAATGGAAAGAATTCAACAGGCAATGCAGCAAATGTCACAGCAGCAATTGCAAGAAGCAATGAAGCAATATCAATTTAATGAAGAACAGTTCAAGAAACAAATTGAACGTTCTCTCAACATAATGAAGCGTTTAAAAGCAGAGCAATTAACCGATGCATTGACAAAAAGATCAGAACAATTGGAGAAAAAACTGCAAGATTTACAAAAACAGACTGAAAATACAAATACCTCCGATCGAGATAAACGACAAGAGCTTGCCGAAAAGCAGAGAGACATGAGCGATGAGGCAAAGGAGATTCGCGCGGACATGAAAAAACTTGAAGATGTGATGAAAGAAATTCAGCAACAAATGCCGATGGACAAACTCCAAGATGCAAAACAAGAACTTGGTAATGAACAAAACGACATGGCGAATGATATGGAACAAGCTGCTGAGGAAATGCAAAACGGGCAACAAGAAAAATCTTCGCAAAAGCAACAATCAGCAGCGAAAAAAGCAAAACAATTTGCACAAAAAATGAAAGCTCTCAAGAAAGAAATGAAGAAAAATCTGTCGAAAGAGGTTCAAAAACAAATGCAGAAATCAGTTTCTGACCTTCTTGACCTATCACAAAAACAAGAACAATTACGCAAAAACTCACAACAATTAGATCCAAATTCAGCACAATATTCGCAAAATGCACAGGAGCAAAAGAAAATGCAAGAGCAATTAAATACTGTTGCTCAAAGAATGGCTGAAATTTCACAAAAAACAATGGCTCTGACTCCGGAAATGGCACGAAATATTGGCGAAGCAATGCAAAAAATGCAACAAAGCAGTGAACAATTAACGAATCGCAATGGACAACAAGCCGCACAACAACAAGGTCAGGCAATGTCCTCGATGAACAAAGCTGCAATGCAAATGCAACAAGCAATGCAAGGAATGAAAGGTCAAGGCGAAGGACAGGAAGGCGAAGGCGAAGATGGACAAGATGGCGAAGGTGAAGGAAACAAAAAAGGCAAAGGGAAAAACGGGAAATCCCCCGGTGGATTTATGCAACGTTTACAACAAATGGCGGGGCAACAACAACAAATAAATCAAGGAATGCAAAATATGCAGCGGTTGCAATCGGGACAAAATGGGCAACCAACACCTCAACAACAAGCCGAAATGGGCAGATTGGCTGCACAACAAGGAAAAGCTATGCAGGCAATGCAGGAGTTAGCAAAAGAACAACAAGAACAAGTTGGTGGAAAAAAAGGACTCGGCTCACTCGAAAAAATAGCGCAAGAAATGAAAGAAGTAATGACCGATATGGAAACCGGTGCAATTACCGACGAGACAATAAAGAGACAAGATAAAATATTATCGAGACTTCTTGATGCTACCCTATCAATGAATGAACGAGATTATGAAAAAAAACGAGAATCTAAATCGGGCCAAGATATTATGAAAAAAAGCCCCGGTATGCTACAAAATGGATTGCAACAATTTAATAATTCAAATTCTTTAGAAGAAAACAAAGTGCAGTTCACAAAAGATTATGAGAAAATTATTCGTTTATATTTCGACGAACTGTCTAAACAACCAAGTTCGAGATAATATAAAAATCAAAAACGTTTCCGGTGCTTCAAAAGTGAATTGGTCCGATTTGTAATTGGAAAGGATACAATAATCTAAACCTTGTCACATCACCGAATTCGATTGCCGGAGCAGGAATTTTTACATAGTTAAATCCTTGTTTGAACCATTTCCATAAATTTGGTCCATCAGGTAATAATCGTACAGGATTTATATCCAAACCAAGAGTATAAACGGATTCCCCTTGTCGGTAACGCAAATCTCTCACAGCATGACCAATATCAATATTGAGCCATGAAGGCCAATATTTTTTTACATTATTGGGCAATAAATTATGTATATCGACTGCTAATGTAAATGTCCAACCGGAATAATCATCTAAAAATGTCTCGGCTGATTCCCTTGTTAAACGACCAAACCACGGAGGAGGGAAAAAATTAGATTTATAGGTAAAATTTTGGAGAAATGGCACATAGTGCTGTCCTAAAAACCAAGCAAGTCCTGCGAAATTAGCGTACATATCGCTCCAAGAAAATCCCCATGTTTTCCCATAACCGTCCATCACTTCAACATACGTCTGATACGCTAATGCAATACCGGCACCGCCTAATGTTGCTGCCTCCCATGAAAGCCCTGCACCCATAAGCGCTTCGGATGCCAGATACGCATTTATGTATGTACCCCAAGCATGACCAAATTTATCGGCATACAAGGCATAATCACCGTCTTCGATGAATCGAAATGTTGTGGTGGAATCCCAAAATGTATTCACTTGATAAATATGCAATGCTGTCGTAATACCCAAATAAATACTTGCAAGTCCTATTAATGGTAATGGGCGAATTTTAGTCGTATTGCGTGGCAGCGAACCATCAATCGTCACACGCTGATCGCCGGCATAGGTGAACTGCGACAATGGGATATAGACTGATGAATCTTCATGATGATGTTCAGCAATCTCTTGAATATTATCTTCATTATTAAATATGTCATCATTACAAGGCAGCTCACTTTCGATGGATAAAGGGTCGGAACACAATGATAACTCAACAGTATAAGCAAAATCTATATCGGCTTGTAATAATTGTTCAACAGTACAATTACTGTCCAGTGTGCCCGTAATCTGACCGGACATTTCGGACTGTAAGCAAAAGCCGGCAAAAAGTATTATACAAAAAGATGTAATCGTTGCATGTAAAGAACGCATAAAATTAAGTATTTTTGCAAGAAAAAGTATATGACAATATCGGGATTTTCATTTATACGAAATGGCGAAATTTTGGGTTATCCCTTCGTCGAATCACTTCGTTCATTATTACCTCTTTGCGATGAAATCATTGTTGCCGTTGGCAATAGCGATGATATGACCAGAGAAAAAATCCAAAATTTGAGTGGCAATATACGAATAATTGACACAACTTGGGATGATAATAATCGGTTACACGGCTCAATATTAGCTGAACAAACAAATATTGCGCTGTCACATTGCAGAGGCGATTGGTGCATCTACTTACAAGCCGATGAAGTTTTGCACGAACAAGATTATAACCTCATTAAACGCGAAATGGTTAATGTGTCGGAAAATCTGAATGTAGAGTCCCTGCTATTTCGATGGCATCATTTCTTTGGAAGCTATAACTATACGGGCATAGGAAGACAGTGGTACAGACGCGAGATTCGAGCATTTAAAAATTCCGGTAAAGTACTATCGTGGCGAGATGCTCAGGGGTTTCGATGCAAAGATGAAAATGGTGTAATCAGAAAATTGTATGCACGCCAAACAGAAGCTCGTATTTTTCATTATGGCTGGGTAAGGCATCCGAGATTGCAAAAAGCTAAACAACTTGCATTTCACCGACTTTATCATGATGATAAATGGTTAATGGAGAACATTCCTCAAAGCGATGAATTTGAATCATTCTGTTATGAAGTGCAACCATTTACGTACACACATCCAAAAGTGATGCAGCAACGAATTGAATCCGATGCATCGTGGACAAAAAACTATGATCCCACACGAGTACTTCAAAAACCTTGGGCAATGGCTGTAACAGATTATATAGAAAAAGTAACAGGATATAGAATTGGTGAGTATAAAAATTTTATTGAAGTGTAAAATTTTCAATTGTTTTGTGATAGATTTCTAAGGTCTCATTAATGATTCTTTGTGTATTGTATTTTTTTTTGACACTATGTATTGCCCTTTCTCCAAGTCTGTTAATTTCATTTGGATTATTGAGTAAATTAAGTATTGTTGATGCTTGTAGCTGAGGGTCATCGCTTACAAAAAGACCATCACTTTCTGATAACTCGATGCCCTCCGCTCCAATAGAAGTGGCAATTACCGGTACACCAAAAGAAAGTGCTTCTAAAATCTTGATTCTAATACCACTGCCAACAAACAACGGTGAAATAAACAGCGAGGCACTATTGTAATAATCCGAAATATTTTCCACAAAACCAATACTCTCAACATTATTGTCGGCATATTTCAAGAAATTCTTTGGGAGATGTTTGCCCAATAATATAACTTTTATATTCGGATCAGCATTCAGTAACAATGGTAAAACCTGATCAATAAACCATTCGGCTCCCTCTACATTATGTCTCCAAGCCCAATTTGTTGCCATCAATAAAGTAAAGTGTTCTTTATGACTATGTGATAAATCTTGCTTTTTATTGACAAAATTCACTCCAAATGGCTTCGTCACAATCATCGAAGTACGTACATATTGTTCTAACAATTCTTTATCCTTATTGGTTATTGTCAAACAAACATCAACGTTTTCGCACAACTCAATTTCCCTTTTTTTCAGCAATGTACTTTGTCTTTTCACATAATAATAAGCTACATTGAACTTTGATAATCTTTGATAATAACGTTCCCATATTTTCCACTCTACATTATGTAAACGCAATACCACAGGAATATTATAATGAGCACCCAGAGCGATTGCCATTTCAGCCATCGCTGTATGGTCAGCATGAATAATGTCAAAATTATTTCCTTGCAGAGCACTAATTATTTTCGATTGTAATGTATGAGAAAAGTGTTTATATAGATACAAAGGTTTCTTCAGAAAAAGGGATAGTATTTTTCGCAACAAAGTATTTTTGGTTGAATGATGAATACAATATATGCGTTCGGCTGCAACATGGTGTGGCTCTTCCCCATCGTGATAACAGACAAATGTCACATTATGTCCTTCATTGCGAAAGCCATGATAAAACATAGCAATACTTTTTTTTCCACCATCCGATTCCGTGAACGGAAATTGTGGTGATAACTGCAAAATATTCACATTACAATCCGGAAAGATAAGTCACAAGATTTCTGTTGCTCGATAAATGTATTTTTTTTCTTATCCGATATCTATATGTTTCAATACTTCGTTCTGATTGGCAAAGCAAATTAGACATTTCTTTAGTAGTAAGATTAATTTTCATCAAAGCGCACACTTTTAATTCACTCGGTGATAATGTCGGATACAATCTGGACAGACGTTCGATAAAATCGAAATGTACAAGTTTGAATTGTTTTTCAAAATATTCCCAGCCCTTATCATTTCTCATACTGCTGATAATTTGGGAACGTACATCTTCCATACTTTGTACCTCCTTTGAATGCAAATTATTAACTTTTTCCAACAGAACGCCCATAACTTCGTTTTTCTGAGCAATTCGCAAAGCCAAAGAAGTAAGTTCTTTCGTTTTGTATTCAATTTCTTGTTCTAATTTCTCTGCTTTTATTCTAAGAAGTTGATTTTCATAATGAGCTTTTTCTATTTCATATACCGCCTTATAGCGCATGGCTGTAAGCGAAGCAGACTCTTCCTTCAATAAAAGCACAATTTCCATATAATTATGCAAATATTCATACGCTTTTTTATACTCCCCTTTGGCATAACTGATTTGGTACAACAAATAATATACTTTGCGTTCAGATACTGGATTAGGATACTCTTTTAACAATGCCAAAGACTCCAATAATGGTTCTAAAGATTGATTCAACATGTCATGACGCGCATAGATAAAAGCCAGATTACCCAATGAGTAAATTAAAGCCCTTTTATTATCAAATTTTCTTGCTATGACAATAGAATTTTCTGTGTATTTGAGTGCATTTTCAACGTCGTTTTGATAACAATATACTTGCCCAATTTCACTGTCACAATCTTGAAGATGCACAATATCGTCATTCTGTTCAAAATAAATTCTTGCATCGAGAAGCAAATCTAATGCTTGCTCAAATGATTGTTTCGTAAAATAGAGTAGTTTAGCGAGATTAAGTTTTATTTTTGCGACTCTTAAGTAATTGTCTTGTTTAATTGCCCAATCCATTGCTTCATAATACCATAGCTCAGCTTCCGTATAATCACCGGCTTCGTAAGCCACAATTGCCAATGTATGTGTAACACCGGCAAGCACAGAGATATTGTTGCAATTACGTGCCGCAGTTGCAGCTTGTAAAGCGAACTTATACGCTTCATTCGAAAATCCGAGTTTATTATATCCATTTGCAACAGCAATTAAAGCAACAGCATACGATAACTGAGACCCCTTCCAATCATTATTTTTAATGCCATCAACATTAGAAAGATACACCACATATTCAATATTCGAACATTGTCCGACAACAATACTAAACAATGTTAAATAGGTTGAGCGTTGCTCGTAATCTAAGAATTGCTCAACATATTCATAAATAATTTTTACAGCTTCGACGCATTCCGCAGTCATTGTGGCATCATTACCTGTCGATTCATTGATAAACACATTTTCGTCTAAGTAAACCAAATAATACACAAGGGCTTTTATATCTTTAGAGAGATAAAGCTCGGTCAAGAGTTTCTCTAAATCAATCAACGCTTGCGCATTGAGCGGTACAAGCTCTTGCGATACATTGAGAATTTTATCGTAAATGTGTTTATTTTTGCTATTCTTAGATTGTTTCATTGATAAACAAAAAATTACTGAATAGAAATATTTTCAGGTAATTTATTTTTTTCAGCTTGTTCTTTAAGTTTCTTTTTCTCTTTGATTTTTCGTAGTTTATTATAATCGATTGATTCGCGTAATGTGATTGCAGTATCAAGCACACCTCGCGCTTTAAGCGTGTCTTCGGCTGTTACATAACGTTTTCTGTTGATCAATGAACCGCGCACATCCCTGGGTATTTGCGATATTGGTATGAGTGCCTCTTCTACTTCCATCGGATTTTCCGGTAATACTAATATTCCGTCACGATTAGTGAGTAATTCACGCCATGGACCACCATGCTTTCTTTTATAGTCAAACATATCAAGAATAATCACCGGAGTTCCTACAAACATCACCCAACGAAGATTCGAATCCTGCTTTCCGCCTTTGCCCCATTTATATAACCATTCTGCATCCTCCATAAACTGACGGACACATGAATGCGAAACGGGTCGTCCGGGCATATCAAATTGGTGGAAAGCAGAACCCGCCCAAGCGTGGAAATTCCATGTGTACGGTAAAACCCAATCTTCGTTCAGGGATGATTTTCTGACTCGTTGTTTCCAATTTAAGGCATATCTTCCGGGAAACGTAGGTTTCCTTTTCTCACCGGTGTTAGCAGCGGCAAAGCGTACCAAATGCCCCTTCTCATAACAAGCATACGACTGCAATTTATTGGATACAAGAATCAGTTTTTCTATTTTTCGAGCACCATGATAATAATGAGGGAAGCAAGAATAAAAGCGAGTATCCTTGTCAATTGTATCAGGTATCATTATGGTGTCGCCGACCCTAAAATAATGAATATCTTTTCTGTTGATAGTTGTTATAGCTCTGTATCCTGTCCATGTATCTTTTGTTTTACCATACAATGTACGAATCTGCGAAAGTTCGGCACTATTTTTTATTTTCCTTTTTTCATAATGAACGACCGGAAATGGATTGGGTATATTAGGCACCGTATCCACTTCTTGCGCCATGCCCTTCTGTATATGCTGCACCGGTTTATCATTCTGATTTTCATTGCATGATAAGACACAAACACTTACACAAAGTGCAAAAACAGTAAGAAAAAAGTTATATATGAATTTCATAGAATTGCTTAAATATATTCAATAACATCATGTCGAGTAATAACCCCAACAATCCTGCCAAATTCTTCAACAGCTATTGCCGGATAATCTTTTAATTTTTGAATGCCCGATTGAATTTCTTCTTCAGCTTTAAGCATAGGCATAGGTTCTTCCATAATTTCCGACACTGGCAGCCCATTGCTTTCTCTGTCTTGCAGCAACTTACCCATCAGCTTATTTTCACGTACAGAACCGACCATTTTTCCTTGGTCAATGACGGGAATTTCGGATATTTCATGAGTACTCATCAATGACAGGCACTCTCCTATTGTCATTCCTGCTGATGCCGAAATTATTGCAGGAGTTAATGATTTTCTAACTTTAGCATCAATGACATTTTTTAAAGAAATTTTTTCACCATCAAGTAATTTTTTCTCGGAAAGCCATTCATCGGAATGGTGTTTTGTCAAATAACGTTCGCCGGTATCACAAATAATAGCAACCACAACAGCATTTTCAGGTAACAATTTAGCCACACGCAAGGCAGCGGCAACATTCATGCCCGAAGATCCGCCACAAAAAATCCCTTCTTCAAGCCCCAAACGGCGCGCTGTCATAAATGATTCTTTATCACTGACATTGATAATTTCATCAACTAAAGATAGGTCAAGATTACCCGGAATCCTCTCTTGACCGACTCCTTCGACCAAATATGGCAATGCTTCCACTAATCTTCCCGTTTCCTTAAAAGTCTTAATTGACGACCCTATCGGATCCGCTGCAATTACTTTAATGTTCGGATTTTTTGATTTCAAATACCGAGCCGTTCCTGAAATTGTTCCGCCTGTACCGATTCCCGCAATAAAATGGGTTATCGTACCATCAGTATCCTCCCATATCTCGGGACCGGTTGTGAGTTCGTGAATACCCGGATTTGCCGGATTATCATATTGATTAAGCATTATCGCATTAGGAATTTCAGAAGCAAGTCGCAATGCCGTGTTAAAATAATATTCCGGTGAATTTGCTTTGGCTGCGGAAGATACTATCATCACATCAGCTCCCAGTGCTTTCAAATAACGCACACGCTCTTGTGAGGCTTTATCTGTCATCACAAATAAGCATTTATAACCTTTTAATCGGGCAGCTAATGCTAAACCAATACCCGTATTGCCGGATGTTGGCTCTATTATCGTATCACCTTTTTTTATTTTACCGTCTTTTTCAGCTGCCTCTATCATAGCAATTCCAATGCGATCTTTCACAGATCCACCGGGGTTCATGCTTTCTAATTTTACTAATACCTTTGCTTGTACACCTTTATTTAGGTGTTGTAACTCCACTAAAGGCGTCTTACCGATAAGTTCTAAAATTGTCGAATACTTTTTCATACTGTTGTAATTGTAATAAATAATTAACGTTGGATGGAAACATTTGGATTAGAAGAACCGATTGCAATAATTGTATCAAATCCTCCATAATTTTGATCCTTGTAATAAACGACACCCAAATATGAATTGTTTGAGATTGACGTATTACCTTCATATTCTGTATAATCTAATTTTTCTACAATACCGGTATCGCTGTTTAACTCTCCTGTCACATACATATAATCGTGCATACCTCTGCGTAACATCGCGCGCAAGGTATAATAGCGTTTTTCTTTATTGTAGGACATTACCCAATTTCTATCAGGATTCCAATTATTACAGGATCCAACAACAAAAACATCGCGATTTGATGCACCGCGAAACTCCGGATCAAAGACAAATTCTACAGGTAAATATTCATCATAAGCTGCCGATACAAACCTTGCATAAAATGCTCCGTCATTATCGGGCATAATAAATGAACCATTTCTCGGTAAATCTGTCATTCTTTGCCGCGCAATTTGAGAAGCGTTTGGGTAAAATGCCGTGTTATTTAAATCAAATACTCTATATTCATTTTCAGTTGGTACTTTCTCGACTCGAAATCTTTTTAAAAATGAAATTGTACCTGTTACGGATGTCATATAGGGATAACGCCATTTTTTTTGATTATCTTCATCATCATAGGATGTAATAACAATTGGCTCCATCCAACGATGATTTTTATAAACCACAGCCGTATTTTGCATCAAATCAAAAAGTCTATTAAATCCTTGCGTAACGACATCTATTGTATAAGCGGTGGGCGTGATACCCTGCAATGGTGTATAAACATCAGGGAACAACTGCACTTCCGCAGTCGCCAAAGGATCAACAGCAAAAAAGCGTGCTTCAGCAAATGGAATATCGGTGCGATTATCATAATCATATATCTTGATTTTCCAATTCCCGCCAAATACAATTTTTGTTTGATTATCGGGCACGCGCAATGTTCCTCGAAATGTAAAATAGCGTGAAGCTGTTGGAGCTGCATTCCACTCAAAATTACTTGTTCTTGTTTTGGTAGGATCATTAAGAAATGCATTATTATCTTCTGTCCAATCAGCATTGCAATGAACGAGTATAGCATACATGGCAGGTGAATTTTCAGAAAATACATCCAGTTCTATTGTCACATACTCCGAACCAACTCTTGAAGGAAATGGTGAATTGGGACTTGGCAGCATATATACCGGGGGTGCAAGTTCATTATCTGCGCCGAAAGAACGGATATACCGTAATTCCGTCGATGTCTTTTCGTCTGCTTGGCAATTCTTTACCAACATAATAAAAGTAACAATCAGATAACAAACCGTATGTTTATTTCTTATGTTCATGCTTATGAGCGTAACTCTACTGTTACAGGACAATGATCAGATCCAAGAACCGAAGATAATATTTCAGCACTGACAATCATTGGTACCAAATCTTCCGTTGCCCAATGATAATCAATACGCCAGCCGATATTTCTTTCACGTGAACGTGTTTTTACATCCCACCATGTATATTGATTTGGTTCCTGATGAAACATTCTGAAAGTATCTCTATATCCTAATTGTACAAGTTCATCTAACTTTACTCTTTCTATTTCCATAAATCCGGAAGTATTGATATTCTCTTTTGGTCTTGCAAGGTCAATCTCATAATGTGCTGTATTATAATCACCGCACACAATTAATTTTTTTCCTTGCTTTCTCAATGATTCACAAAACGAGAAAAAAGCATCGTAGAATTCTAATTTGTACATGAGACGTTCTTGCCCACTGCCACCATTAGGAAAATAGACATTGAGCAAAGTAAAATCCTGAAATTCCATTCCAATGACACGCCCTTCTTCATCAAATTTTTCCACACCTATTTCACGGAAAACAGACAAAGGCTCAATTTTGGTATAGAGCGCAACACCGCTATATCCTTTTTTTCTTCTGCAAGAATGGAAATAGGAAGTATATCCTTCTGCATTCAGTAAATCAGAAGATAGTTGTTCTTTTTCAGCTTTCGTTTCTTGAATGCCGAGAATATCCGGATTATATTGTTGCAAAAAATCAACAAATAATCCTTTCGTATGTACGGCTCGAATGCCATTGACATTCCATGATGCTATCTTCATAAGAAAAATTAAATAAATTTAGAATGGAATATCATCATTAGCATTATGCTTATCAAAAGCTTCATTATAGTTTGGTTGGGTCGGATAATTACCTGTGCTTTGTCGTGGTGACGAATTTTGATATCCGCCATCATCATTATATGATGGTGAATTTGACGACACTTTATCTAAACGCCATGCTTGAATAGTTGTAAAATAGTTTTTTTTACCATCTTTGTCATACGAACGTCCACGTATGTTAAAACTAACTTTAACCTCATCCCCTTTGGAGAAATTGTCTAAAGCAGCGCATTTATCTTGTGTAAGCTCAAATTTTATCTGTTGCGGATACATACCATCCGGTATCTCTAAAACAAATTCACGCTTACGGAATTTTTCTGTTACTTGTTGTTCACCGTATATTTCAATGATTTTTCCGGTTGCTTCGTAGCTCATAGTTTTTTCTTAAAATAATAATTAAAATTGTTGAATAAATTCTTTGAGTGTTTCTTGGATTTTTGAGGCATCTTTTGCTCCGGCAGTAGCAAGATGTGCCTTTCCGCCGCCGCCGCCGCCTAATTTTTTTGCAACATCGCCAACTAATTTTCCAGCCGAGAATCGTTGAACAAGATTATCGGAAACAACACAAACCAAAAGAACTTTACCGTCGGTTTGTTCAGATGCAAGCAAGCCGATTCCATCTGTTTGCATTAGTTCTCGTAAGGAATCACCAAGTGATTTAATTTCTTCACCATTCACTGTTGGTATTTTTTCGGCTACTATCTTTAATCCATTAGCGATATGACAATTAAAAACCGATTGGCGCAACGATTGAGCAATCTTGTCAATTTTTAATCGCGATATTTCTTTTTCTAATTCGTGAATTTTATTTTGAAGAGTATCAGAATGTGTGTGTGCATCTGCAATTTTCTTATATAAATTTTTCATGTGGGATATTACCCCTGTGGAAGTAACAGCTTCTATGCGTCTTACTCCTGAAGCTACCGAAGATTCACTGACAAATGTAAATAAACCTATTTCGCTCGTATTGGAAACATGAGTTCCG
>VYMG01000143.1_pt1 | contig 34299 bp, 41 predicted proteins | sample 5115261 | NCBI WGS metagenome assembly VYMG01 (sample SAMN12291781, study PRJNA351875) | freshwater metagenome | isolation source: freshwater lake | place: USA: Michigan, Wintergreen Lake | collected 2013-08-08
TAACTTAGCTGTGGTGACAGCATTATCGGCTAACTTAGCAGTACCAATAACCCCACTATCAATACTCCAAATCGTGCCACCCCCAGAGACAACAATCTCCCCTTTATCCCCATCAGACACCCCAGAAGTAACTAGGCTATCAGCGTAGCTTTTCGGAACCGCATCGCTAGGTTCCACTGGAGTCGGCACTTTAACCGTCGCCCCCAGTGTTAAAAAAATATTTGTCGGAAATTCTTTATTACTCATCTCTATCTCCTAAAACTAAACGTGAACAGCAGATATTTATTCATCCTCGTCATCCGATGACGAATCCTCTTCTAAGCCAGAAGAACAATTCACGACAAGACTCTTCGCGGGAGTAAAAACAGGCATATATTTATCCTTAGTTACTACCCACTCTCCAGTTGCTGGATTTAGTGCATCTCTTGATGGTCTGTGCTTAAGCTTAAAAGTTCCAAATCCTCTGAGGCTGATATCCTCTTGTTGGACAAGAGCTTTTTCGAGTAATAACAAAGTCGCATCCAAAAACTCACGGCATTCTTTCTTCGATTTATTCAAAGACTGAGCCAGTTCTGATGCTAACTGAGTTTTGTTCATTTTTCCTTAATCGATCGGCTATCTTTGCTTTATAAATTCTATCACTTTCAATATTGCAAATTGTGCGTAAAAAGATATTGATCAATAAAATGCCAAAATTTTGCCACTTTTTTAAGGTTTCCAAACCGGTTTAGGCGCAGATTCCAATCCCGATGCTCGCTCAAAAGGTGAAATACCATAATCTGGTTGCAAACCTTTTTTTTCCAATTCGGCTAATCCTTTAGCTCGATGATCTCTAATCCAATCTTCCTTAATCAATCCCTTCTCGAAAAATTTCTTTTTTACCGGCACAATAAAACACCGATCCTGAAAATGAATCGGTGGGCGCGTCGCTCCCAATTCGTACATATTCCCATTTCTGGCCGAGCAATACCGACAAACTCGGCTATCAATAGTAGCCATCCACTGAATCCACTCCACCCCATTCTCCCGAAACAGATTCTCCGCCGCCGCATTAGAAGCACTTAATGAAGCAGTGCGGGCAATGATATCCGCTCGTTTTTTCGTTACCTCAAGCTGATCGCGCAAAATCTTTGACAATCGGGCGACCCCCCATCCCTGAATCAAGGCTTGCTCCACCGCAGCAGAAGCCTTTGAAGCAAATTCATCCCCATATCGAGATAAATACCTAGTCTGTTCCTCCGCCGCATACCGCAGCGCATCAAGAGGAATCGTCGCCGTTGCCCTGATAAAATCCTCCCCAGAAATCTCCATTAATCGCTGTCCCATCTCAATCCCCGTCCCATCGGCTAATCGCAAAAGCTCCTCAAAATCTTGCCGAAAATCTCGCCCAGAAGCCGGATTGAGTAGCTCCTTTAGCTGATCCAATAACAAAAGCTTGCGCTGGTAAGCCACTAATCCCCCCTGCGCCTGATACTCAGGATACTTCCGGCGCAACTCCTCCTCCAGTTCCAGAAAAGCCCTTGCCAAAGCCCGATTGATGCGATCCGCTATTCGCATCTCCGTCGCAGCCAAAGTCCGATTTAAATTTTCAATTAATCGTAAATGCTCAGGGCTTGTCATAGTTTTAGATGGTAAAAGAAAAATAAAAAGCGCAACGATTCTCGCTATCGTCGCGCTCTTGACCAAAAGGAGATTGCCAAGCAGTAGAATCGGCTTCGTGTTACCCATTCTACAAACCACAATACCTTATTGAGGCACATCTTCACGCATCGAAAGCTTACTTAAATTATCCACCTCCGATTCCCGCTCTCGCTGAATTAATTCCACCTCCGCATCAGGATCGCTTATCCCCACCAACATCATTGCACTCGTTCGGCTCCGCAACCCTGATTGATACTCAGCAATCGCCTGCGATCGCTCTTCAGCCAAAGGCTTACCAGTAGAAAGGTTTAACTCACAAACGATTTTACAATTACTCTCAGGAAATAAAAATCGCTTAACAGCTTCAAAAACCGAGCTAATTCCTGATTCAATAATTTCACTAATCCCCTCCAAGCGAACCGTAAAATCTCCCTTAATCGTTTCTCGGCTTCGTCCGCTCAACGATCCATCCCCCGCCGACAAATTATGAGCCAATCCAATCGACAACCAGAATACCTCATAAGAAATACCCAACCCATTAGCAAATACGCCCACATCAATCGGCTGCTCAGTCAGCAATTGCGGGCTAGTGTACCCAGTCGGAGACTTTGGATCCCCGATGGGCATCCCCGACACATAAACCACCTGATTGGGTCCAAAAGCAAGGGGCTTGTCGCTTGGCACAAATTTCTCGCCATTTGGCTGGGTGGGATCCATAATCCACTCTCCCGGCATTTGAGCATTAAGCATCACCCTGCTCACCAACCCGGCGGCATCCACATTAATATCCTTAAGAGTAAGAGCCTTATTAATTGAATTTTGGCACTGCTTAATCGATCTTGTAATCAAAGCCTTGCCCCGAAACTCAAAAATCGGCAAAAATCCCCCCATATCCACCTCCCTAGTCCCCTGTGGGTCAGTGATCTTAGTTTTGCCATTATCGAGCAACTCGTAAACCTCCAAGCCCGATTTAGCCTGATACGACGCATAGTACAAAAAATCATCATCATCCCTTTTTGTAGAGATTGTCCCTAATTCTGGACAATGCAAAATATATTTTTTATGTTTTTCCTCCTGATTTATCAATTGTTTCGGCTCATACAGCCGCAAAAATCCCCGTCCCGTCACCAGCATCTGAGTCACCGCCGCAGCCAAGACTTTTCCCCGTCCCGAGCGAATTCCTAGCTGTCCTTGATAATCCCACCAATCCTGGAGAATCTTTTCCTCTCGATCGAACTGCTTCTTTTCCTTGCCAGATAAATCCTCCACCAATTTATCGGCTGCCGAAAGATAAAAATTAAAAGGCTGCCCCACCAAAGCCGCCACATAATGATCGATCGCTTCCTCAATCACATTATGGGATTGAAAGACATCCTCAAGCCGGCGCATCGCCTCCACATACCTATCATGATCCTTCGGCGGACGCGGACCCACCCAAAACCTAAAAGTATCCCCGATATAGTATCGCCAATTTTCCAAAGCCTCAGCATAGGACAAATCCCCGTGCAAATACTCGGCTAAATCTGCTTTACTTGGGATAAGATTACTGTTGTTATACATATATTAATCCCCCCCCTTATCAAAGGGAGAGGCAGGGGTGATCACAAATCCATTTTGACACTCCTAGTCCTAAAGGCGTGAGGATTCTCGAAGCTCATCACAGCCCTTTCTGGTTTCCCTTACTTAGGTCTTACACGATTATGTCTGAACCGAACCTACTAGAATATCACTTGCTATCTAGTCGAGTTCAAGGGTTCAACTCAATCGAGCCATTCACTACCGCCCACTCAGGGGATTCAAACCAATTTTATGTTAACATAAAGCCGTCCTAAAAGGACGGAGCTTTAACCCAAAATTTTGGTAAAGGAAAATAAAACCATGACAGAGAGCCTTACTATGGCATCCCTCTACAAGAAACTCTCAGCAATCGGACTAGAAAAAAATTATGTCCGACAAAATGGCTTACCCAGTTGGTGGGATGATGAACTCAATGATAAACCCGTTGCGGTCCTAGAAGGAGCCGGTTATATTGCCAAAAACCTTAATCTTGACCTCTCCTCCCTATTAAACCCTCAAGAAAAGGTCAAATTTAAAGTTCCCTAATCAAGGATAAAAGTATTAGTCATCTCAAAATCAGGATTCCGTCGACTTAATTCCCGCATTGCGTGATAGCTGTCATGCCCGGAAACCACCTCGTATTTTTGATTTACCAACGATTTCTTTCCTATTCGTTTAATTACCACAGGCACTACATTTCCAGCATCCCCTGTATCCAAAATTGCCTGTATTTGTTGTTCTAAGACTTTTTTGCTTGGCGGTTTTTGGCTAGAAGAAATATCAGGGGTGTCAACTCTCGAAAATTTTCCAGAAACCACAGCTAAATCTCCTTCATGATCTTTGAAGAGCCTTTTTTGAGCCAAAGCGCCCTTAATTTGAGAAGCTTTCAAAAACATACCCCGCATCATCTCCCTGTTTGGATCAATTTCTTGCGCTCTTTTTGCGGCAAAAAAGTCTCGATCGCTTGCCACAACCTCAATTTTTTTGCCTTTGGTCATTGCGACCAAAGGTATATTCGTCAAAACGCCACCAGTTTTAGCAATTTTTTGAGCATCGCTCTCAACCTCAAAATCACTCGCTTTTTTTCGGCTAGAAACCATATCGATATCAAATCTTGTGGTTTTATCCTCAGTCGAAATGTTTTTATTAGTATTATTTTCCAAATAACGAGAGGTATCAACATCTTCCCCCCCACCACCACCAGAGGCTTTAGCGGCTTGTCGTTTCTCGGCTCGTACTTGTCGCGCTGTTTTCCCTTCGGGGTTGACCATAAATCCTTTCTTATTTTTTCTCCAATCTTGCCCTGCCATTGCTCTAATCCTCTATCAAAAACTTAAAATTAGTCCCCTCTGGCACAAAACCAAAGCGAGGCATCCCCGACTCTAAAATCGGCTCAAATTCCCCCGACGAAGCTTCTCGCACCAAATACAAAAAGCCCGCAGAACGGATTGGATTCGCCCGTGGAAACTTCTCATTTTGCCAGCAAACAGGCAAAAGCTCCTCGTATCGGCGAACCTTCGGAATAATTACCCCCGTTTGGTGCCGCTGCGCCCCAAACTCGACGTAATGGTAAAGCTGGCTAGAATCCACCTCAGCCGGCAGCTTCCCTCGGAAAAAATCCATCCAATCCTCAATACCAAACCGAGAAATCCCCTGATCATGGCAGTGATTCACCCAATCCTGCATATTCGGAAAAGTCCGCTCATAACACTCCCGAAAAGGCCGCCAAAAATCTGATCGCCGCGCTTGCCCAATCGAATAAATCTCCATCCCCGACAAACTGATCGCCGCGTCACATCGCGCCCCAAAATCCTCCCAATCGGCTGGCAGATTACGCTTCATTGATTTTTTAATCAAAGCCTCGCCCATAGCCGTTCGCTCCCGGGGCAGCATGGCATCTCGTTGCTTGTAGGAAAGGTGCAAAAATTCAGTCCACACCCCCTCCACCCCCAAATCCGCCAATCGCTTGAAAAACACCTCCGGCGATCGAATCCAATCCGGATTCAAAGGATTAGCGCCCGTCACAACCCGATGCCCATATCGCTTCAGCTTTTTAATTAACTCAAATCGGTTCTCAATATCTGGAGCTTGCCGCTCAATTAATTGCCTAGTTTCTTCCTGATCATGAGTGATCGACACATACCAAACCGAAGGCGGTAAAAATTTCAGCACCTCATCAATGCCATACCCGTCCCTAGTTTGAATCGCAATCCCGATCCCCTCCTGCGTCAGCAACTCCATAATCGGCAACATATCTCGGTAATTAGACTTACTAAAAGGATCTACCTTATTAGAAATCAAAACTGGATACCCCAGCCGTAACAATTGAGACTCCAAAGCCCGCCGGTCATGTCGGCTTTTGATCAAGCTCATCGTTTTTGCCACATCCAACTGGCGCTGGCGATTATTCAAATTTGCAAAACAATAACTACAATTATGGGAGCAAAAATTACCCCCCATCTCAAGCGGCACACAGCTTACAAAAAACTCCCCGTAATAAGGCTTAATCGTATCCATTCAATATTTCCCATCTGCTTATTCCCATACTCAGCTAATCGGCTATAAACAAATCAGTGACAAAATTTTGCCACTGATTTTGCGCCCCTTTGCCAGCAAATATAGTTACTAATGGAATAGGAGAGGAAAATCTATGGCAGGGCAAGATTGGAGAAAAAATAAGAAAGGATTTATGGTCAACCCCGAAGGGAAAACAGCGCGACAAGTACGAGCCGAGAAACGACAAGCCGCTAAAGCCTCTGGTGGCGGTGGCGGTGGTGGCGGTGGTGACAACTTCGATAATTACAGCGAAAAACAACTAAAAGGAATGCTTGCTGAGTTAGAGTCTGTCATGAAAAAACTGGATAAACCCACACAAGGGCCAGCACCTAAAACTAAAACTAGAGGCTCTTCGGGACTTGGTATGGTTCGATAGGGGGGCATAAATCGACTCAATCCTTATCTGGCAAGAGATTTAATTGATTAGTTCGATCCAGATCGCAAACAATTGACAAAAATCCCCGTCCATTGCATAAGACAAACCGAAGAACCAAACTACTAGAGCAAAATCAGCATCGGCTAAACCTCAAACCGAGGACAACTTCGATAATTACAGCGAAAAACAACTAAAAGGAATGCTTGCTCAGTCAGAGTCTGTCATGCGGAAGTTGGATAAACTCACACAAGGGCCAGCACCTAAAACTAAAACTAGAGCAAAATCAGCATCGGCTAAACCTCAAAAACGGCGCGCCCTTCCCCCCGCCCAATAGCCTACCAACAAGAAAAATCCTGACTAGGTTGAGCGTGCAAGCTCGCCTCCCAATTCAGGGAGGCGAACCACGCCAAACAAGCAGCAATCGCACCGTCCCCGTGCCTTTGCCCGCCATCAGCCCCCTTAGTCCGCTTATCTGGAATACGAGGAATTCCCCGCTCCATCACCACCAAGCGGTGATCGTCCAGTAAATCAGAGCATTTCGGCAGTACGATCTTTCTGTCCTCATGAGCCGCTTTATATTTCGGGAAAGCGTCCAAATACCAATTCGCAGTCGGAAAAACCTCGATTATGCGATGTTTTCCATACCTTTGCATCGCAACCTCGGCTAAATACTGGCCATTCCCACGCGCATCATGCGCTCCCCCCACCAAACGAGGCAAGCGATCGCAAGCCGCAAACAAAATCTGCCTTTGCTGCTCAAAAGGAATATTCCGCATCTCGATCGCAAAGGCTGATCGGCGCACCAAATCAGGCCACTCCTGCATCACCAGCAAATAAGATAAATCCCCTGATCGACCGAAATCAAGCCCATAGCTAGATTTGTAGCGAGGATTAAGCCCAGACAAAACAGGATTCAGGCTAGAATCAATCCAATCGCGAGTAATCCCCTCTCTTTGAGGATTAGTAGCAAAATCAGCCTTCCCCGAAAATTTTAAAACTGGAATATCAGCCGCCATATTCTGCTCGATCAAAATCCTCGGCAAATAGCACCCCCCCGATTGATTAGGGATACAAAAAAGCTCCTCATCCGCCCCCTCCTCCCCATACTGATTGATTAAATCTTGTCGCCAAGCCTCCTCATTTTTCTTTGAGTATTTCTGCTTGGTTTTCAAGCAAATTCTTTTATAAAGACCATCGGCTAAAGCTTCATCAAGAGTAATCCGATGCAAAGAATACGGCTTTTTCCCCTGCCGACAATCCTCGATTAGCTCATAAAAATAGTTCTCCACCCCATTATGAGTACTAATAATTCGGACTTGCCCACCCCACATCAAAAAAGCCATCGCCGCCTTAATCAACCCCGGTAGATCAGGGTGAAAAGCCGCCTCATCAATAATGATCCGCCCTTGTCTCCCCCTCAAATTAGTCGGTCGGCTACTCAATGCCACCACCCGAAAACCACTGGCATAACTAACTTGAAAAGCCCGAATATTCTCAAGGTAAACCTCCTGCATCGTATCGGCTACCAACTGAAAATGACCAGACCACTCGATCACATCCCGGACAAACTCCCTTGCAATATCCTCCGAATACCCAATGTAATAAACATCCAGTCCCTTTTGGCTGCCAGCCGTCACCGCCGCGTCCGCCGCCTCCGCCCAAGTGAGTCCCACCCGGCGCGACTTCTCACAAATCTTTACAGAAGCCTTATCCTTGATCCATCTTTCCTGATAGGGCAAAAGAATACTACTCATAGGCTCCCTCCCCGTCGAATTTTGGCCGCAATCAAATCAATCCAAAAATCCGAAATCATTTCATTAGAAAGCTGAAAAACAGACCACCCTCCCAGTATAGCCAAATTCAGCTTCTCAAAATCCCTAAGCTGCCCCACACCGCCACTATGCCGTCCCCCCACCCAAATCCCCCCTTGTATCTCGATAGCAACTAGGCTTAGCGGGTGACAAAAATCAAATCGAAATTTTCTATCTGGAATTCCTTGATATTCCCTCTCCAAAAGAATATCCGATCTCCTTTGCCAAAGCCGCAAAAACCGCTCCTCTAAAGCACTTACACTTCTCACTCTCCCACCCCCAGAATCTTCTCACGAATCTGCTGGGCCGCAAACTCCGAAAGCCCCGCCGACTGGACTTCAGCCGCCACCTCATCCCCCACTCGCCGTAGTTGTGATCGAATTGCTTGCGAGTGTTTTTTGGTCGCGTTCGCCGACTTATTTAAGTTTGCGATCGCGTTAACCAATCGATCAAAAGCCAAAGGCTCCGAACCACTGGGATCAAATTTACAAATCAGATCAAAGGCCTTTTGTTGGGCTAATCGGCCCAACGCATCCCCTAAGTTATTCGCATCATCATCACAGACCTCAGAGATTGCCTTCGCTTGCTCCGTTGCCAGTCGAATTGCCTCTATCTGCTCCTTAAATTCTTTGCCATAGCGATGAATAGAGGATTTACCGATCTCAAATCCCTTTTCTGCCAGCCACGCCTCTAAGCCGCGATAATCGCTAAAAGCCTGCTCAATCAGCAAGCGATCGAGTTCCATCTTAACGTCCAAAGGCAGGGCATCAATCTTAGATATTTTTGGCATTATTACCCTTAACTCTATTCCCACCTTCAAAGAAATCGGGACAAAAAATCAGTGTCAAAATTTTGCCACCAGCAAATTTATTGATCGCGGCAAATCTTCTTAATTGTTTCGGCAGATAGTTCAAATTTCCGCGCCACCGAAAAAAGAGCCTTCGTCTTGTCCTCGCAAATTTCTTTTAAAGCATCGTAATCCTTGCGAATTTGCTCATCTCTCACTCGCTTAAATAAGCTCTTACAGCATGGCAAATCAATCCACAGCCCACCCCAATGAGAGCTTAAAATAGTTAAATTTTCTATTCCAATCAGTTCCGACAAAAAATGATCGATCCTCACTTTTTTTGGAATATAGATTCTGCGAATCACCCCTTTTCGCTTATCAGGATTTTCCCCGAAATGTCGGTACAAAGCCACTACTGGACTCAATCCAATTAAATTAATTACCCCTTGAATAGTAGAGGGAAAATCCTCTTTTGTTGCATTTGCCCAAACATCTACTGATACCATAATCATATACTTATCACTTTTCCCCGATTATCAGTCCCTAACCTTCAATAAATCAGGGGGAATTTTTTTCTGGACTTTTCCTCTTTTTGTTGCAAATATAAAAAATAAATTAACCGCAATCGGCTTAAGCCGCAAAAAAACCGCGCAGGGCTTTCGCTGCGCGGGTTCTTTTCCTATCCAGTCTAAAAAAATTATAACGTAATTTCCCTGATAATCCTTCTTTCGGCTGGTATAGAAAACTGACAAATCTTCTTTTTGCGAGGGTCTCGGCAAGCTAAGATCAAAGAATCCGCAAAAGGAGAAATGCTGTTATAAATCTCTTTTCTGACCTCAGTTACCACCCACGTTTTACTATTTAAGTATCGCCCGAATTTGATTCGATCACCCACCTGAAGCTCCTGAGCCTCACAATCACCAAAATGCTTCTTAATCGTCGTTTTTACTTTCACCTCTTTCTTTTGTGCCAGAATCTTCGCTCCCTCCGTCCGCATCCACATCTCGGCTTTTTTCCGCAACGCATCGCTAATCTTAGTCTCGTTCATGATTTTTCTCCAAGTATGATTTTCAAAACCTCTTTCTTTCAGCTAACAAAAAAAGCATCTTGCGATTTTTTATTTGCTGTGGCGGCATCAGGAGCCAAAATAACTTCCTCATTTACGATAAGCCGCCCCAGAAACCGAAATCAGGCAAAAAGGTACACCATGTGGGTTCTCCTTAAATTTCTTCGGCAAGAAGACTGCGATCAATTTGCTTCTTTTGGTTTTCCCCTAGAGAACCCCGAAAAAATTGCCACTAATGCTGACCCATTGCCAATCTCCAAAGATTGACAACCGAAAGCTCAAGCACCTTCGGAGATAAGCCCTTAAGAGTGGAGATAAGCTCCTGTTCGTCCTTAATCGCAAACAAATCAATCGGCTTTTCGTACTGAGAAAGCACTGCCTTAAAAGCCGCGATCATATCCCCAAAGTAGGGACTATCTACCCCGCAATAAGGCAAACCCAAATTTTCAAAAACATTCCGAACGTGCTTAAGAGCCTCTTTATCCCCGTGGGGAGCAAATCCCACCACAAGATTCAAAATCCCAGAAGGATGGCTTTTGTCGCCAACATACTTTTCGATGTATTCGATCGCATCCTGATGGCAAAATTTTGGCAACTTTTTCAGCCACTCAAAAGGCACTCGCGCTCTTCTATCTCCAATCAAGACATCGGCTACGCACCGAAAAACAGAAACAATCGAGCCTCCAAACAAATCCCCGTCCCACTGAAAACTAACCACATCCCTCACCGCAAAGCCACAATTAACAGCTAGATGGATTTGATGATCTTTCCAAGACTGCCCTTGGGTAGTTCCCCAGTCAATTCGCCAGTCACCATAGTCGTCCCGGCCCACTAAAGTACCCCGCTTCAAACAATCCTTGTCGGCTTTTGCGGAAATTACATCCCCCACCTTAAACCCCACCAAAGCCTGCTTAGGCGGACTAAAAGGATCAAAATCAAAAAGCTTAAGCTCCTCTACCCCCTCCTGAATATCCCCACGGGGAGCCGGATCACTCCCCATCCCCATCCATTGAATCTTAATCGGCTCAAGATCAATCACCACACCGATCGAGCCATGCCCTGTGACCCAATTCCCTATATCAAAATCGGATGGCTCCCCATCAGTCCACGGCTCAATGTGATCTTCCAGCAAGGAATCCACCTTATCCGAATCCAGATGGCGAAAATGATACAAATACCGCCCGTGTAGTTCCGACCACTGCACTCGCTCAATAACCGCCCCCTTTTCGCGATAAACCAGCCAGACTTTTTCCCCCACGGCAAAAGCAGGCGTAAGTACAGGCTCCTTTGTAATATTCGGAGTCTTTGTTGCCGCAGGCACTGGCACAGCCGGCGCAGGACTCGGCTTCGGCGGCTTCGGCGGCGCAGGAGGCTTATTTTTACCCAATCCCACCAACTCAAGCTCAGTCCACTTCACAAAAAAAGACTCACCCGTTTTGGACAAAACAATCGCTTGAGAATCCTGATCTTTCAGCTTAATCGTACCAGGAGAACAAATATCCCCCGGCAGCAAAACCCCCTTAGACCCCTGAATTTCCTCTCCCAAATAGAGATAGTGAGCTTCCTCCAAGCCCTCCAATTCCCGAAGCTTTAAAATTGCCGAATGCACACTATTATTTAGCGTCTCTCGCAGTAATTCTGCCTCATGTCGCCGTCCTAGTTCAATAAATAAATCAATCGCCTGAACCACCTTAGTTGCCTTCCTTAAATTCTCTCGGCTACCCATCCCCGTCACCTCCGCCAAAAGGTCATCCTGACGCACGCATTGAGATGGCTTTAGGGACAATTCATTAATCCCCCACTTTTGGCAAAGCTTCCAATCCTCGTCTAATTGTCCCGTCAGACGAGAAATCCTCTCATCTTTTCGGCTTTCCAGAAAAAATCGCACCTCCTCAAGAATTTTCCGCTGGCGAGCCACCTGCTGCGATTTCAACCAAGACTTAGCAGAAGCAAGCACCTCCGCCTCCCTTACCCGCTCCTCAGTTGTCTTTATCCTTCCTGCATTTTCAAGAATCAATCGCGTTAACTCCGCCTCCTGATCAGCAAAAGACACCACCTCGATCGGAATAGATTGAAGTCCTAAATTTCGGGCGCAAGCTAATCGGCTATTACCACTCACCGCCTGCCGCTTCCGATTGATCACCACCGGCTTAATCCAGCCCGATTCCCTGATTTGCTCCTGTAAAATACTAATATCTGTGCGAGGATAAATCAGCGAATTGTAGGGATGAGGCAAGATTAAACTCGGATCAAGCTCTTTCGGCTCGACAATATCCCAGCCCTCCTCACACTTAATCGCCTCCACATAAAACAATCCCTTGATAATGCCATTTTTTTCGACAATCTTATCCGTACCAAGAAACTCCAGTAATTCAGTTTCGCTATAGCGCATAATACCTCCTAATAATGTCTCCTTAAGCCCCTATTTAGGGGCTTAAAACAATCAACTAAACATCTTTCGAAAAGCTTTCAAAGATGCTTCTTTTAAAACTTTTAACTGCATGGTTAGCTTCTCATTTTCAGCCTTCAACTGAGTAATGTAGTTTCTGGTAATGTCCGGAACTGGGCGATCTATTAAATAAATAACCTTTTTTCGTAGCTCAAAATTTTCTTTTTTCAGCCTTTCAATTTCAGCCTCATAAGCCTTAACTTGATCATTCATAAATCCATCCATCCTTATTTGTTCTTTGCGCTGATAACCAATAACTTAGAAGGGACAATCATCATTCACCAGAGGACTTGTCGGAGACTTTAATCGACTGCAAAAAACAACAAAATCAATAAGTTCTTTATCAGTCAATAATGACCGAGATTTTTTCCCGTAGCGACTCACTAGCATCTGCCGCGCTTTTTCGGTATCAATCCCTAAAGCTTTTAAGTCAGAGTTATTTTGGACAAGCAAAGATTGAAAATCAACTTCACCAGAATCATTGTCGGCTTCTACTTTGGCGCTCCTCTCATCTAATTTTTTTCTAATGCGGGAAAAAATACTGGAACCACTGTCATCCTCTACGGCGTTCATCTCAGAGACGGAACTAGAAACATCCGCCTCATTTCCTTTTTCAAAAGGGATATTCGGGAAATACTTTTCTGCCAAGCTTCTAGCCAAAGAATAAAGAGAAATTTCTTTATTCCACTCGACCTTTACTCGCTGATTATCAGCCCAAAGATTGCAAAAAATCACCTTTTGATCGCGCTCAGAAAGTTTCGGAGCAACAATTATCAAGCGATTAGCCGTGCCAGCCCCACTATCATCGGACTGCTCGGCTAAACAAGCCTGAAGCCCCAGCAACAACCCACGACTAAAATTCGTTTCCAGCCCGCACCGAATACAGTAGGTAAAATTCTCATCTTTTAGCAAGAAAAGCAATTTTTCGCTCACATCTCCTTTATACTCCGATGTCCGCACCATCAACCCGATCGGCTTGCCTTCAAGGGCAGCCTCTTGGCACGGAATATTATCAGGCCACGACCACGGATAGCCCTGACAATTATTGATAAACAGCAGCTTATCGTAAAGCTGACCAGGCGGTTTCGTGAAACCCATCTTTTTATCCCTCCTTTGTAGATAACGTCCGTCGACGAAGCGTGATCTGATCCCGATCTTTCACAACCAAAAAACCAGAATCACGATAATAAAAAACCAGTAGTTCCGCTCGGCTTTTAACGCAAAACTTTTTTAAGATATGATGCACATGAGTAGTAATCGTTCGCCGTGACAAAAAAAGCTTATCTGCTATTTCCTGATCGGTTACTCCGTCAAGAAAACAGATGAAAATCACCTTTTCCTGACGGGTTAAATTATCCCATGCCTTCAAAAAATCAACTTTTTCGTTCATACTTACTCCCTTGATTTTTAACCCTGATTTGTAAATCAGGGTTATGTCAACTATTTTTCTCCTGGATGAACTCTTATAGTGCGGCCTGCGGAAAAATCACAGGAAACAATATATGGCAAATGATTGTCGTTGCTGAATTTGTCGATGCTTTGCATCGTTAATATGACACGATCGATCCAAAGGGTGTCTTTAAAATAAGGAGACTCTTTTGCTCCCCATAATTCCGAACTTGCTTCTGATTCGATAATTACCCCATAAGCAACATTATCTGAACAATACTTTCGGGCTTCCTTTACCCGCCATGTCCGAGAATCCAGTCGCCGAGCAATTTGAATTAAATCACCCGACTTAATCTCGGAAGCCGGCACTTTACTGTAAGTTTTCATGATTCCCCCTTTTGAGTTCTTTTTCTCGAACGAGCTTTAACGCTCTTTTGATACTTCAATCCAAGCAGAAACAAGATCAAAAGTATCAAGATATCCCACAAAAACCGAAAACGACCTGATAAGACCATGCTTTTTTTCCAAAGCTACAAGATACTGATGAAATCGAGAAATCGACCCTTTTTCGCTTGATCCCATAGCCAGTAAATTATGCCCCACCCCTAATAAAATAGGCTCTCCCAGTAAATCGGATAAAATATCAAAAATCCAGCTAGGAAATTCCTTCTCCTTATTAGACAGAACTAAAAGCTTTGCTTGTCCTTGATAAAAAATCTGCCAAGTAAATCCGAGGTAATGCTGGCAAATATCCGGGCGAAGAAACTCAAACCACCGAACCAAATAAGCCCGGCAAAGCATAAGGCGCTTGGGCATTCGCATCGTGTGATTAGGCACTTGCACCTTTACCTCCTACCTGCGAAAGCATCGCCAAATAAGCCCGCAAAAAAGCCTCAAATCGCGTAGGAGCAGAAAAAGTCTCCATTTTGCGCGTTCTTCGACACTCGATCGCACAAATCCAAGCATTATTTTTTGGAAAAGACTGTACTAAAAACCAATTCTTTAAAAAACATTGGCATTCAAGCACAGCATTAAGCAAGTATCGCCGCTCAAACTCAGTTTTTCGCCCCACATTAAAAGAATGGTAAGCATCAAGAAATTGCCAATCAAGAGGAGAAACAATTTCAAAAGTACCAGACATAAAAGTAGTCTTACAAACAGTCGGCTCTAATTTCGCCCACTGCCCTAACAATTCAATCAACATCTTGACCTCCAAACCATTGCTTACTAAAAACAATCTCCGGCATCGTCTCCGGCTCGTGACTTAAGCCCCAGCCACACCAAGCAAAAGCCTCCTGCTTTGTCCGGCACCAATGTCGCACCCGGCGATTCCGTCCACCCCAACAAGCCGTAACCAGCCAGGGATACTCAATATCAGCCATTGCTCACCTCCTTCTTTTTGAGCAGAAGAGATTTTCCTGACTCTAAAGCCTGCAAATAAGCATCTAAAAGAGCCACGATTAAGCTCGGCTGCTGAGAGGAAACTACCTTCTGACGGGGAACATCAACAACAGCCATATAAGAATTAGGGAGCTTTCCCACCGACCAGTTCCACTCAAAAAGATCGAGCTTAGATTGCAGATATACCTGTAATTTCGCTACCGAAGTGCGATCAAGGAAAAAAGGATCAGGACTCGTGGAAGAAATCGATATCCAATCTCCCCACGAAACCCGGATAAAAAAGCTATCCCGAAAAACCCCCGATCCATACCGACAAACATGAGGCTCTAAAGTCTGCCATTTTTCCAAAAGTTTGATAAGCATTTATACCCCCCGTACCAGTGGCAAAATTTTGGCACTATTTCCCGTCGGGAAATCCGGCAGAAAAGATCGATTTCCCCAATCCCGTAAACTCACTTCGCCCAAGTCGTTGGCAAAAGCCCACTTCTCAATCCGACCTAAAGCCCACGCGACCCGGCGGCAATTGCAAGCAATTCGCTGATCTTCAAAAATCGCATTCAAGATATCAGAATTGAATTCCACCTCGCACAATCGGCTAATCTCCTCAATATCAACGAGACTAGCCCGAGGAACTTCCCCTAAATACCGGAAGCGATCAAAAAATAAAGGATACTGAAGAATCCGTTGATAGGAGCCAGTCATGCCGACCAATACCACCGGCACATTCCCCTGATCGTGAAGAACGCGAACCGCCTCGACTAAATCGATTCGACCCAGCAGTCGCTCACACTCATCGATGAAAACCGGCCGCCGAGAAGCTTGCAGATAATCGATCGCACCCTCCAAAGCACCCGCAAAGGATCGGCTTTTCTCCCCGCTTGAAATCTTCAGCAAATGATTGATAAAGTGATAAGGAGACCAACCTTGAATCGCTTCCAGATAAATTCCATTAAATTGCGAACAAATCAGCTTAATAGCCGTGGTTTTGCCGTATCCCGGCTCCCCCCAAAATAGCCCAAGCTTTTCCTTCGGCTCATCAATGAGCCACCCAATACCCCCCTCGATAAATTTAAAAGCCGTAGTTTTGACAACGAGATCTCTCATAATGTAATCATCCTTATTTGTTCTCCTCGCTTAATGCGAGGATTTTTTTACCTAGCTACAGCCTGCGCCCTAGCCTTAAAATTCTTGGCAAGATTAGGCGATATACGCTCAAATCGCGCCAAGAACTGTCGTTCCTCCTCAGATAAATCGCCACACCGCTCGTACAAAGCACGCGCACGGTCTATCTTCGCCTGGAACTGCTGCTCCTCCGTCATGTCAGCCTGCTGACTCAAGCGAGCCTGCAATCGCTCCTGACGGATTTGCATTTCTTCTTGATCGGCTGCATCCATTTGTGGAGCAGGAATTGCAGCCGTCGGATCAAAAATCTTCTTAGGAGCCTCCCGGGGAATATTAAGCGTCACATTCCCCTCCTTACTCACCCTCACCAATCCCACCGGGTCATTCTCGATCACCCGCTTCAAGGTCTTGGCCTGCTTCTGCTTTTCCTTCACGTCGGCTTGCGCCTGTTTATAAGTTGCCTTCCCAGCCGCCGCCACCTGCTTCTGTTGCTCCGCACTCATCGGATTCAGCCACCGAGCAACACAAACAAACTTATCCAGAGAATCATTACTGTAAACATAAATATCATTGGGATTTTCGGGATGCCAGCGGATGTGAACCTCCTGTCCGACCAACTTTCCTAGTTCACCCGCCACATAGTAGCGATTATTTACCTGTATCCCTGACTTCTGGACTTTCCGAGTTGCTACTGGCAAAATCAAGAAATCAAGCGCCCGCTCATCGGCTATCGATCGAGGCTGCCAGCCCTTCCTGATCGATGCAGCTAAAACCTCGATGGGAGACATCCCGCCTAACCCCTCGCTGGCCGATAAATGCGCTTTTTCACACCACTGATCAAGCCAAGCCTGAAAAGCCTCTGGTGATATCCGCAAGCGATAAGGATCATTCTCATCCCGAATATCCTGCCGCTCGGCTACACTATGGCCACAGTAGCCCGGCAGCATCTCAAATTCACCATGCTGCAAAGTCCGAAACAGTCGCTCAATATGGGGTTTCTGCTGGGGGCTATAGGGATCACACCGCTCAATCCCAATCTGCAAAGCCCGCAAAAATAATTCCGTCCGTCCAGAGACATAGTTTTTACCATTATCCGTCTTCACCGTGATCGGCTTACCCCAATCCAGCAAGCACCGCCGCAAAAGCAACAACACAGCCTCACTATTAGCCGTCTCGAAAATCTGGAACTTTCGCCGGCGTGTGTAAACATCGATCGCCCCCACCAAAGCAAATCTTTTCTCCTTAGTTTCCCCATCCTCCTCAAATTCCAGAATAAGATCCTGCTTAGTATCGTCTAGCTCCCAAATTTCATTGGGAACCGTCAAATGCCCCGAGTAAGTACCAAAAGCCGGCATCAGCTTATTCTTACTTTCTTTCTCCGAACGATACTGAATCAATTTCGGCTTCTGTTCTACCTCAAATTTATTCAGCCACCGCCGTAATTGATGCTCCGAAGGTATGAAAGGTAAATCCTCAAAAGATTTTTCTAAAGCCAGCTTCACCTGCCGTGGCGACCACCGCCCTCGCCCCGCCGCAATACAAACCTCGATCGCCTCCTGCAAACCAGCATGGGACTCGATCGCTCCAATGCGTCGGCTATTCCGTCCCAAAGCATCAAGCCCCTGCAATTGATACTCCCTCCGCCGCTTGCAGAGCGTAGATCGACAAATTCGCGGAACAATCGCCCAGCACTCAGAAGACACAGTAGTCAATTCTCGCTGATTATACAGCTTGCAAAAATTTAGCTCCAATTCCTCTCTCAAAGCGTTGCCACCATACTCGGATTCAAATCGCCCAAAAGCATCCAGTATCTGCAAATTAGCCCAAGCCTTTCTCTGATCGATTCCATGTCCTACCGTGATCGGCTGCTCCTCAATCGCCGGCTGTAACTTAGCAATCAAAGCCGCTTGAGAATCTCGTGGAATCGCTTCCACACGATACTCCCAGCCACCCCCACGACCTTCTCTCGCGCGGCACTCCCAATCCTCTTTCCGAGCCTTTTTTCTAAGCCCCGCAACGGTACTAGGCAATCCAATCAGATCAAATTTAATCAATTCTTGCAAGGTGTACCAATTACTCATCGCTCCCCCCCGCCAAAAATCTTCGAGTCCGCGATAGATGCGATTGCGATAATTCTGCTAAATTGTAAAGAGCAGTTGATCTCTCCCTAATCGCTATCCCGATCAGAAGCAAATAATCAGCCGCATCCGAAGCCGGCATTCTCTCCTCGATCGCGATTCGTCGGACTTGCTCCAAAACCTCCGGGTGTAGCCTCGTGTGCGATTTCTGCCGCACCCCTAACTCCGTAAGAGGACAATCGGGTAACACGCTCTCCCCCCCAAGACTGAAATTTCGTCTTTGATCGCTTTGGTGTGGTGGATAGTATCGGCGCATAATCCTCTCGAATCACTTTCCAAAAACTATAGCACAGCTTGTGTAAAGTGTTCCACAATCTCTTAATATTTTTTTACAAAATAGTGCAAACCATAAAAAAGCCCCTAGAATACTGATCAAGATAAAAGGCGGATTTTTATGGCGACTACATCACTCATCCCGGTGCGACAAGCAGAACTATGGACAAAAAAAGGATTAGGAAGACTGGGCTTCCTAATCCGACAAGCCAGACTAGACCTCGGCTGGTCAATGGATCGTCTAGCCTTAGCCGTGTACCACAAAACCGGGGAGCAAATCGCCAAGAAGACAATCGGCAATATAGAGAATAATGTCGGCTTTCCCCAGTACAACTCTCTAGCGGCAATCGCCGCCCTCCGAATCGTCAAGAGCGCCACGGGCAGACCCCTCGATCACCACGACTTTATCGACATTGCCTCGGAGAATTACGAGATCACTCCTATGAACATTCGCGAAATGATCGGCTGCGCGATGCTGATCAACAAACTTAGCGAGGGGGAAATTTGGAGAAAACTAGAAGCGATGAAAAACACGCTTCCAACTCCCTTTACCCTCGATCGCCTTGAAAAAATCAAAGAAAGACAGATCAGCCCCACTGATACAGATATTCGGATTATTAGAGAATTAGTAGATCCCAATGGAGAAGCCTTTGACGAAGCAGAATGGCTTCAATCGGCTAACCTGCTTTGACCCCGTAGGGTCAATTCATGAATTGACCCTACAACCTGCTTTAACCCATCATTTCCCCAAAACTTACTCTTAAAAGTGCTTCAAAACAAATCGGCTAACCCGCTTTAATCCCTCAATTTCCCTAAAAACTAGGGAAAAATACCCTTAAAAGTGTTTTAAAACAAAAAGGGAAGGGGGATAATCCTCACGTCCGAGTAAAGGGTAAAAGGGGAAAAAGGAAAAAGGGTTAGAGAGTTCTCCCGAATACGCAGACTACCCGAAAACCGTTATAGTCGCTGCGGATGACGCGGCGGGTGTAGTTGTAGCGAATCGCGGAACGGCAGTAAAAAGGATCGTTGCCCCAAGAACCGCCCCGCATGACAGAATATGGATTATTTCCGTCTTTTTCAGTAGATTCTAAGCTATTTTCAGCATCAAGATTTTCCTCTTGATTATTATCAAGCCAAGCACTACCGTCACTAGGCGCATTTTCATAATTGTCATGCCAGTCATCCATACACCATTCCCAGACATTTCCGTGCAGATCGTATAATCCGAAAGCATTCGGGGGAAATTGACCAACGGGGATAGTTTCCTTTTCATTTTTGCCTTTGGGTTCCAAGGCATAAGTTCTAGAAGCATTATAGTTGGCTAACTTATCAGTGAGGGTTTCTCCAAAGTAAAAGGGTGGGTAAGATTCACCTTTTGCGAGGTCTAGGGGTTCTGTCATAGCACGACAAGCGTATTCCCATTGTGCCTCCGAAGGCAGCCTATAATCTCTCCCCGTTAGCTTAGACAGTCGCTGGCAAAACTCTACAGCTTCATACCAATTGACTCTTTCAACGGGTCTAAGCCATCTATCTATTTCTCTGTCTTGATCTTGATAGGGTTTTTTAAAATAAGATGGATATTCTCCTAAGTCTATTTTTACTTTTAAATCTGTTCTGGTGGCAATCACTTTCCACTGACCTTGAGTAATGGGATATTTCCCCATGAAGAAAGGAGGAACCTTTACATTATGTTGGGGACGTTCATTATTATTACGGCTATCTTTTTCATTTTTAGGAGAACCCATCGTAAAAGTACCATCAGGTATAGATACCATGTCGAGAGTAATTTCTTCGGCAATATTCGTCTTTAACTGTTTAGTATTAACTATTAACTGTTCGCTGAAATATTGGGCGGTATGGGTTGTAGTTTTGATTATTTCGCCGCGAAGGTTTACTGTGGGGGTTTCAAACATAATGTCCTTTCCTTTGTATTAGTATTTTAACAAAATTGATGAGCAGGACTCACTAAAGCTTTAATTTCTTGCTGGTGGGGAATAATCCTCACGTCCCATCATCGCCAATCCGAACCGCGTTCCACCGCACTTAATCAAGCAAAATCGGCTTAAGCCAATTTGACGGGCAGCGCTGACCAGATAAGCCCTTTGCTCCCAAAAATTAGTGGCGATCGCAAAATCAAAACAATCAACCACTAGCACCCTGACCGATTCCCCTCTCCTTTCGATTAGCTCAAAATAAAGATCGGCTTTTCTTTCTATTTCACACTCGGAAATTAGAGCGAACTGACGCTTTAAATCAGCCGCAAGACTTTGACGACCACACTCTAGACCTGGATTCATAAACAAAAAAAATAAAGCTGTCTCTATCGTAAGATAGAGTTAAATTACATCGCACCAAAATCAGTATCAACTTCCAAAACCCTTATACAGTAAAGGTTTTGGAAGTTGAGCAAACAGCCCAAAATTTAGTATCATGTTTGGAAACCCTTGATATACAAGGGTTTCCGCATTTCAGCCAAAAATTTAGTATCAAGTTCCGAAAGCCAGTATCATGTTACAAAACCTGTAACATGATACTGGTATCAATTTTTCTTGATATGAGCGAAACCCTTGCTACGAAAAAGCTTGGGACAATTTATCATCCCAAGCCCTCAATCCCCAAAAAAATAAAGCTTATTGAGAATTAGACTCAATAAAATTACTCCTCACCCTCATTCCGTCCTGGCAAAAAACTAGGAGTATAGACCCCTTTACAGTCAGAATGGTAGTTCATCAAAACCAATCCCGACGAAGCCAGAGCCGAAGCCAACTCTAGCCAATCCTTGACCGTAAACCGTTTAGTTTCCAACTCCTGAAGCTTAGGGGAAACAGCCAAAAACAAAGTGAAGATCACCCCCCAAAACACCTGCGTGAAAAACAAATTTTTAGCCATTTCAGTAATTCCATCTTGAATTCTTTTGACCTATTTCTAAGATAATTATTTGATAATTTGACAAGCCTTTTCGTAATAACGTTGACGATCCGATAGTCCGTTATAACCACCATTAACCTTTTTTGTTACCTCTCTAACAGTTCCACCCCGATCGCATATTGGATTCATGTTATTATTCTTCCACCAAAATCCGGCACTGGTAAAGGGATAAACCTGAGCAACATAGCTATGTCCCTGCATCACTTTTTTATCGCCGATAAAGTCAGCAAATTTCTGATAATTATGCCGTCCGGTTAGTTGAATAACACCAGCCCCTTTATATTTACGACCATCACCAGGAAAGATATTTCCCAAATCTCGGCGACCTTCGTAATCCTTACCACTGGCAAGTTCTTTCATCCATTTTAAGCCTCCTGATTCATGGGCTGTTTGGCTGAGAAAATGTCTAATTCGTGGCACTGTATTAATTTCAAATTGCTGTAAACAAGAGTTTAAGTCATTGAATTGTCGATCACTCATTTTACGTCCATAGACAGACTCAGCCTGCTGACGAGTTACAACAATCCCTTTGCTAAATTTTTGCCAAGATAAATGCCAATGATCTGGCCAAAGATACCAAGTTCCAGCACCGTAGTCTAACTCCACTAGGCAATGTCCGTCAATTTCTTCTGAATACTCAAGAACTTTGTAGTCTTTGCCCGCAGGAACTTCTGTTTTTTCGTTGTGGCCGAGTTGCGACGAATCAATCGGATGCTTTTTCAGATAAGTATCAGTAATTGCCTTAATTATATGAGTCACAAATCAAACCTCGCAAACATCAGATTTATAATACTTAACCCTAAAACCTAAAAGTCAGGAGTATTTTTGCCCAAAAAATTTTCCTCTCCTTAATCCAGACAAAATTTTGCCACTGAAAAATGTCGTCCACACTTGAGACAGTAAAAGCAACTGGAAAAGAAGGGTAAAGAGGAAAATGGGACAAAATAACACCAAATGGGACAAAATACAAACAATAACAGCCGTAATCCTTGCATCAATCACAATCGCAGGAATTGTCTTAAGTTTTGGAGAAGCCAAAAATAAACTCGAAAACCTCGAAATCGGACAAAAAAACATCAAAATCGAGCTACAAGAGATAAATTCAGGGCTTAAAAACCTTCAATCATCCACCTACACAAAAGAAGATGCTGAAAGAGATTTTAGTATCCGCGATCGGATATGGGAAGCCAAACGTCAAATCTCACAAAACTGACAAAATTTTGCCACGCCACCAAAATCTTTATTGAGAACTATCTCTTTTTATTGAGAATCTGCCTAGCCGAGCATACTACACTAATATGTAAAACATCTGCCAAGGGTAAAAAATTAGTATCATGTTCGTGAAAAGCCTGAAACCCTTATATCCCAATACTTCCCGCTTAGTCCTACCTAGTCCCTTTACAAACCATTGAGATGTAAACTATCTGTTAAATTACAGTCATGATGGTGGTATTTCGATGTCGCAATCTGGTCATTATTTATTCGGTGATGTGTGGACGGGGACTTTATCTTCGGGAGTTGCTTGGTCGGAACCTAATTTAGGTCCACTTGGGTCGGTACCAGTAACTATCGGATCGAGCTATGGAACGAACGTAACTTGGATTCGTTATGGGAGCGATTTTGGTCCAGGGTTTAACGGTCCGGTAGCATTCCGCCCTTTGTACGGGATCTCCTCGGTGCTGACCGTTCCCACCGCGACGACCACCCCAGAACCCTCTAGCCTTCTCGGTTTTATCACCTTGGGCGGTTTGATGCTAGGGGGTGTCGCCCGCAAGACACGGAAGTAATGCCCGCTTCGGGAGAGGAGGCGAGGGTTTCCTCTCTCGAAGCGGAGGTTTTCGATACTTTATTTGGTATCATCAAGTAAGAGAAGCTTGATTTATGTTGGTACGGAAATGATGAATCAAAAAATTACTGCTATTTTCAATGGAGAAGCTTTTTATCCTACTGAAACCTTTAATCTTAAGCCGAATACTAAAGTAAAATTGACGATTGAAACTCAATTAATTGATGAAGATCAATTGCAAATAATGGCAGATGATCTGGATATTTTAGGAGAAATAGCTACCATTAATCAGGAGTTTATGGTCTCTGAAATGGACGGTTTGTAGAAAATGACTATCGCAAGAGGTGAAATTTATTTCGTTAATCTTAACCCGATTCAAGGAAAAGAGCAAGCAGGAACTAGACCAGTTTTAGTATTATCTATTGATGTGATCAATCAGTTACCCTTAGTGGTGATGGTAGTGGTGGGGACGAAAGGAGAAAATATTCGCCAAGATTATCCGACTAATGTTCGCGTTTCGACTGATGAAAGTGGGCTTCCTTTAGAAACAGTCTTTCTTGGTTTTCAAATTCGTTCAATTGATAAAAATCGCTTCCCCTCCGCACCAGTTGGGAAACTATCCGAAGAAAAAATGCAAGAAATTGAAACGGCAGTCCGATATTGCCTAGGATTGTAAGGAGATTTTATATTTTTGGTACGGCGTTTATCGAAAAAATCGGGTCTAAAACCTCGCCTTTTAAGGCGAAAAGTTTTTGGAGCGGGGCATAAATCCCCGTTACAAAAACGGCCTCGGAGCCCCCGGCCTTCGTTAATGCAGGAAAGGTTAACCATAGCTCCTGCAAGCGTGGTGTTTGATTGATGCCAATTCTAGCAGATAGCATCAATGCGCTTTGACCAAGGCAGTCCTGGCATCGATAACCACAGCGCTCAACTTCCGCGAGAATGCTAATATAAAAAAGCTATTGGCTAATTTTTTCCTATTTTAACTTGCAATATGCTCCCGTCTAATCTCGATCGCATCGTCGAACGCCTCAAACGTCGTACCGATCCTAAGCAAAAATACGAACAATTACTAGCTTTTGCTAAAAAACTAGAACCAATACCAGAATCTGCCAAAATACCCGCTAATAAAGTTCATGGCTGTGTATCCCAAGTTTATATCACTGCCGACCTCGAAAATGGCCAGGTTTGGTACAAAGGGGATTCCGACGCACAATTAGTCAAGGGTTTAGTTGCTTTGTTAATCGAGGGGTTAAATGGACTGACTCCCTCGGAAATCCTGCAAGTTACCCCAGATTTTATCGAACAAACTGGTTTAAAAGTCAGCCTTACTCCTTCCCGCGCCAACGGATTTTATAATATTTTCCAATTAATGCAGAAAAAAGCTCTCGGTTTTCAGTTGGGAATGTCCGCTTAGATGCCTAGTTTTCCGGTTCCGGCTCCTTTGATTCGGGAATCTCGCAGTTTTGGAAACGAGTATCCACCAGCGAACGCGTACAGCCCCAATTACTCGGTATTCCCGACGGCCAACCCATCCGCAAAGCTTCCGGACAGATGGCCATCACCGTTAACTGACAGTCAATTAACTGAAAACCCTCTTTCTCACACTGTTTGAGACTGTGTTTGAGGATAGAATCATTGTTAAATTCGATGGTTTTATTGCACTGAATACAGACCAAATGATGATGGTGGTGGGGATAGGGTTGATTGAGTTCGTAGTGTTTATGACCTTCGGCCAATTCCAACTCCCGCAAAATTCCCATCCGCGACATCAGTTTAACACTGCGGTAAATTGTCGATAAACTAATTCCTTCCCCCCTTTTGTCCAGCAATTCCTGCAATTCTTCGGCACTGAGATGATTGCCTTTCGGTAAATTCTGGAAAACGTGCAGAATTTTCTCTCGCTGGGGAGTTAAGCGCCACCCCCGCGCGTTGAGTTCCGCTTTCAGGGAGGAAGCAGTGTAGGCAGACATAAGCGATCAACTCTCAATAAAAGCTATTTAATTGACAATGATAGTCGTTTCGGCGAGCCATTGGCAACAATTTTAAGTAGTTGAAAATTCTCCCCACACTCAAGTATGAAAAATTACTATGAAATCCTGCAAATTCCCCGTCATGCCAGTAATAATCAGATAAAAGCCGCTTTTCGTCGTCTGGCCCGGCAATATCACCCCGATTATAATCCCGATGATCCGGAGGCAGTGACAAAATTTCGGGAAATTGAACAAGCTTATCGGGTTTTGAGCGATAAAGAGAAAAGAAAAGAGTATGATCGCAGTTTATCCCCGGAAATGCCCACTTTTCACCGCAGTGCCGAGGATTTTTATCAACAGGGATGGCACTACGCTCAAGAGAGAAATTATCAACTAGCGATCGCATTTTACCAGCAAGCGATCGCAATTAATCCGCAATTTTGGCAGGCCTATCTGCAACGGGCGGAAGTTTACTACCATAATCAGCAGGATCGGCAAGTTTTAAGCGATTGTCGGCAAGTTTTGCAGTTAAAACCCCATTGTTCCCAAGCTTACTATTACCTCGGTTTATCCCGTCAACGACTCGGTTACACCCAATCTTCCCTAGAAGCTTATGGAAAAGCAATCGCCATTGACCCAGATAATCCCCAATTCTATTATCAAAGAGGATTGGCTCTCGAGGAACTCTCGGAACTGCCAGCAGCACGAAAAGATTTTCAAATAGCGGCCAAAAAATTTAAGCAACAGGGAAATTTTCGCCGCTATCATGCCATTGCCAATAAGTTAAGAGATGTTCATAAAAGTTATCGACAACGGCAATCGATCAAGTGGTCAAAAACTCTTTTTATTGTTTTTAATTTGCTGAAAATCTCTTGCTCATCTTTGCTCAAACCCAAGACCGGTCTAGCAGAGTCTTTTTTAAAGCTTAACCGTAATCAGGCTTTGGCTACGGGTGTATTGGCAGCAATCATCAGCAGTTTTTTCATCGCTTTTACTTGGCAAAACTGGACAGTTAAATCTGATTTTTTGCTGTTATTAGGCTGGGCAGTATTTCCTTTTATTATTCTGACTTTATCTAGTTGGTTAGGCAGAAAATTAAGTAATAAATATGGTAGTGTCACCGGCGATATATTTTTAGGTGGCTTGATAATTTTGCCCTTTTCCATCGTCATTTTGCTCACTTCCTATTTATCCATAAATGGCGATATTGTCGGCGCAATTATCGGTGTAACCGGCGGTTATCTAACCGGAATGCTCTACTATAGTTATCGCCATTTATCCAACATTACTTGGCCGATCTCTTTACTTTTAGTCCCTTTTGTGCTAGGGTTTCTTACTGTCAACATCTGGGGAGTTTATTATTATCTCTAAATCTTCCGGGGTATTACAGTTAAATAAAATCTCGGAATTATCGATGATTAATTCCTCCACCACGGAGACATTTAACCATTTTTGAAAAGAAGTTCCCCCTTGCTGAATATAACTCTGCAAAGATTCTAAACAACGACGATGATAGAAACCACAGAGAGGCTCCCAACGAGAGCCGCACCGGGGAACCAAAGCGATGGCATTTTCTGGTACAGTGGCTAATAATCTTGACCATTCTTGCATAATTGGGGGCGTTAGTAAAGGTAAATCGCAAGCGAGCAATAAAACCCAATCGGTTGATACAAAAGTTAATCCCAAGGCAAAGGCCAATAAAGGCCCCCTAGTGGGGAGAGGTTCCCTAATTATCCGGCAGCATTGGGGAATGATAAGTTCATAACGTTCCGGCCAAGGCGTAATCACAGACACTTGTACGGCACAATTTTGGGCAATTAAACAGATATTTTCCAGAAAAGAGACACCCTGAAAAGATAACAAAGCTTTATCTCGTCCCATCCTGGAACTTTGACCACCAGCCAGAATTAACGCCGTTAAAGCGGGAAAATCACTCATAATAACCAGTTCTATCGGACAAATACCATGATTAATCACGATCCTTTCGGCGATCGCAAATTAGAGCGCCTGCAATTAATGTTATATCTAATCCCCTTTCTAGGAGTGATTCCCTCCGCTTGGACATGGTATCGAGGAGAAGGAAAGGGAAAAGAAAGGCAAATTAGTCGCTTATCCTTGAATTTAACGCTAGGATGGCTACTTTTTTACACTTTCCTCTGGACTGGGGCTACTTTCAGCGACCAAACCTTGAGTTTTCGCTTTTTATACTGGAACGGTTTATTAACTTCTGCTTATATTCTCCTCTGCCTAGGAATTATCTTCAAAGTTTGGCGGCAAAAATAAATAGCTAGGCAGTCAACTTGATTCTTTTGGCCAAGTCAAGGCCAAATCCCCTGAATAGGAATCTAGCCAACTTGCTCAAATCTATGCTAGTCTCTTGATACTTAATATTAATATCTTCATAAACAAGAACTAGATGAATTCCCATTTAATCAAAGTTCCCTTTGTGGATTTGACTTGGCAAAACCAGCCCCTACAAGCAAAAATTACCGAGGCAATCCAAACAGTTATCGACCGGGGAGATTTTGTTTTAGGCCAAGCTTTAGCCGAATTTGAAACCGCCTTTGCCCAAGCTTGCGGAGTCGAGTATGCTGTGGGAGTAGCTTCTGGCACTGCTGCTCTTGCCCTTGCTTTACAAGCTTACGGCATCGGTGCTGGGGATGAAGTGCTAGTCCCCGCTAATACCTTTGTCGCTACCCTCATGGGTGTTGTGCAAGCGGGGGCCAAACCGATTTTAGTTGATTGTCACCTCGATACGGCCCTAATTGACCTCGCGGCGGCTGCTCAAAGAATTACCCCCAACACCCGCGCCATTCTGCCCGTACACCTGTACGGACAGATGGTATCACCCCAACAATTACAGGATTTTGCCCGCAGCTATAATCTGATTATCTTTGAAGATGCGGCCCAGGCCCATTTAGCCAGTAGAGAAGGTTATCGCGCCGGCAGTGTCGGTGTAGCGGCCGGGTTTAGTTTTTATCCCAGTAAAAATTTGGGTGCTTTTGGCAATGGCGGAATGTTAGTGAGCAATGATCCCGAAATTAGCCAAAAAGCCCGCAGTTTAAGAAATTATGGCGCACCGAGCAAGTATTTCCACACCGATATCGGCACTAATAGCCGTTTGGATAGCATACAAGCCGCCATTTTAAACATTAAATTACCCCATCTGGAAAGCTGGAATCGCTCCCGTCATCGAGCGGCAAGACAATACGACAGGCTTTTGGCTCCTTTAGCCGATAAAGGCATTTTACCCGTACAAGACGAAACCGAGACTGGTCATGTCTATCATCTCTACGTTATTCGCATTCTCCCCCATTGTCCCGTTGAGCGCCAACAACTACAAGAACAATTAACTGCCGTCGGTATTCAAACCGGCATTCATTATCCGACTCCTTGTCATCTGCAACCGGCCTATCGCTACCTGGGTTATCAACGGGGAGACTTTCCTAATGCAGAGACTCTCTGTGAAGAAATTGTCTCTCTCCCCATGTACCCCGGCATCAGCGAGGAGCAGATTGACATCGTTGTTGAACAGATCACTGCGATCATCGGGTAACATAAATTCAGAATTTGTCACTAAATCGCTCCGTCCTATGGGTGTTAGTCCTTCCTTGTCCCCCGTCTCCCACAAAAATCGGCAATCTTGGCTGATTATCGGTTTCTTGGCGGTTATCTATGGTCCGGTGATCTTTCACTGGTACGATGGTTGGCTGAATAAATCGATCAGCATCGAACACGAATACTTTAGCCACGGCTTGATTGGCCTTCCCTACGCCGCCTATATTGTCTGGCAGAATCGCAAAAAATGGCAACGCCTCGAAGATCGCTCCCACCCCCTCGGAGCGTTTTTGTTAACCCTAGGAGCGATTTTTTATCTCCTCGGTTCCTCCCTTTGGGTTAGTATGTCTTTTCCGATTATTTTAGCGGGAATCTGTCTCTGGTTAAAAGGAACAGAAGGTTTTAAATTGCAAGGATTTCCCCTACTTTTAACAGCCTTAGCGACTCCTAATCCTATCCCCTACCTGATTGCTCCCTATACCCTACCCCTACAGGTTTTTATTGCCGCTTGCGCTGGCTTTATTCTCCAGCAAGCAGGCTTAGATGTCTCCGTTGACGGTATCTATGTAGCGGTAGAAGGTAGGATGGTGGAAGTCGCTCCCTACTGTGCGGGGCTGAAAATGTTATTCACCAGTCTTTACGTCACCCTCCTGCTGCTCCATTGGACTGATACCATCGAAAACGGTCGTAAAACCCGCTTTATGCTCCTCAGTGCCTTTGGAATTAGTGTCGGGGCTAATATTATTCGTAACGCGCTTTTAGCTTGGTTTCACGGCACAGGACAAGACGAAAACTTCAAATTACTCCACGATAGCTGGGGGGGTGATTTATACTCGGTCTTTATGTTATTACTGATCCTTTTGGTCTTCCAAATCATGCAGTATCGCGAGGCGGTTAAGAAAAAGTCCCTAGCTCAAGAGGAAGGTAACCAGGATGATTAGTCAAAAAATTCCAGCCGAGGTAACTTTAGTGTTAGATAAAGTCAAAAAAAAGCTCCCAGGTAATTATTTACTGCTGTTGTGCCTGCTGCTGCTATTGATTTTAGGGGGTATCCTGCCCAATTTAATTTCTGGCCAGTGGTCTTGGGTGGATCAACCGAGAATCGGTAATATTCAAAAAATGCGGACTCTACAAGAATCGGGAATCGAGTTGTCCGACCTGAAAACCATCGACCAGCAGCAAGGAGAAATCGGTGAGGGAAAATGGTCGGTACAAGTGGTGGAAACTCCTGAAGGCAAGAGGATCACCGTGCTTTTAAAGCCACAGATATACTATAAAAATCAACCAGGATTAGAATGGTCGGATATCACTTCGATTAGTCGTTGGAATCAGGGGGAAACAACCGAGCTATTAATCCCCACCCAGTCGGGAGGAAAGGCCACGGCTCGATTCTATCGTGCCTGGACAAAAAACACCTTGGCCGTGGTGCAATGGTATGCTTGGCTAGGTGGTGGTCATTACGATCCCTCGGTGTGGTATTGGCTTGACCAATGGGCGCAATTAAAAAGACAGAGAGTACCCTGGATAGCCGTTTCCTTGCTGATTCCCTTAGAACCGACGAAAGAACTGCAAACTCTCACTCCCTTTGCTCTCAATCTCGCCAAGGAAGTTCAAAGGAACTTAGAACAAAATGTCTTAAGTCAATTAACTTCTCTGCCTGAGACCAAAAAAGAAAAGTAGTTTTTCTGCTCCCAACTATCTGTTTAAAAAAAACTAGCTCAAGGCACTTTTATAGTCCTTAATAGCTTCTTTGTTCCTCTCCCACTAGATAACTCTCAGAAAATAAATTGATATATCTGTATGATTCCACCAATGCTCAACAAGTTTTTGCCAGTTAGTTTATTCAGAACCGGGGCTATAGCCTTATCAGGGTTGAGTCTGACAGGGTTCTTATGGGTAATTCACTCCGAGAGACTCAAGGCCCAGGGTCCTTTGTCCATACCCCAGACTCAACCCGGAGCCGGGTTGGAATTTTTGCCCCCCCAACCGCCTAATCCCACCTTTCCTGAAAACACGATTCCCCCTACCGGCTACAGTCCACCGGTTTACTCTCCCAATAATTCCCAATCCCGACAAATTCAGGCCTATCGACTTGATATCGGCGATCAAATTACTGTCTCGGTTCCCGATTTTCCCGAATTTAATTCCACGGGGCCAGTGGATCCCGATGGTAATTTTCTGGTGCCGATTTTAGGGCGTATTCCGGTGCTGGGCTTGACTTTAGACGAAGTACAAACTAAAATCCGCCTCGAATTGGGGCGAAAATACTTGCGGGAGGAACCGGAAGTGATTGCGGTTTTAACCACTGCCCGTCCCGTCCAGTTAACCATTCTGGGAGAGGTACAGCGACCGGGGTTTTATAATGTTGCGCCTAATACTCCCCTAGCGCAGGTACTTTTGGCGGCGGGGGGTGGCACTCCCAGAGCCGATCTGCGTTCGATCGTTGTCCGTCGGGTTTTAGTCGATGGTACAGTATTAGAGGAGAAACTTGACCTTTATACTCCCTTAATTAAAGGGGAACGCTTGCCAGATCTGCGTCTGCAAGGGGGCGATGCCGTGATTGTTTCCAAGTTAGAAGTAGGCCAAGAAACGGGATATAATCGCACCCTAGTGGCTAGAACCACCCTCACCCAGCAGAATATCACCGTCAGGGTTTTAGCTCCCTTAGTTCCTTCGGGAATTGCCCTGAGAAATGTTTCGATTCCTAATGGCAGTACCTTCCTCGATGTGGTGGCTAGTTTACCAGTTTCCGATCGCCTGCGGATCAATGTCAATGAAGTGTCCCTGCTACGTTTTGACAGTGCCAAAGGGGGAATTGTTAGTCAAACTTTGAGTCCGATAGCGGCAGTTAGGGGAGATATATCCCAAAATGTTCCCCTAGAAGATCAAGACGTAATTATTGTCACCCGCACCCTATTAGGGGAAATTTTCGCCGCTTTTAATATCATTACCCAACCCATTCGGGATATTTCCAGTTTTACCAATACAATTCTCAACCTTAGCAATAACTTCCAATAACTTCCAATAACTGAGGGGCAACTTGCTCCCTTCACTCCTTAACACAACTTCATAAGCTAGGATTTCAAGGGCGAGAATCACTCTTGACCGCTAAAATGTAAAGAATCTGGGAATATATTAAAAAGCTATGGCTCTACCAATTGTTAAACGATTTCTCATCTCGCTAGATCAGAACAAATTTGTGGGAATATTCGTCTTCCTCGTCTGTTTAGGCGGTTCTGTGATCTTTGCTCTCCTACCCGATCCTGAGAAACCCCCCACCTTTTATCGGGCGGTGGGACAATTGGCCTACCGGGTGCCGCCGCCAGCTTTTACCAGTACAGGAACCCAACTGCAAGAACAAGGGCGGGCTATTGACCGCGATTTACTACTGTCTCCCCGGGTATTGGTCAATGCCGCCAAAAAATTGCAATTTAATCAGGAACAGATCGTTAAAATTCGCGATCAAGATTTGAAAATTACCTTCCCCGGTGAAGTGGAGGGACAAAACAATAATAGCAATCGGCCTACAGGAACCGACCAACCCCAAGAGATACTTTTAGAGTTAACAGCTGACTCCCAGTCCAAGGCGGAGTTAATTCTCGAAACCTTGATGAAGGAAATGGTGGAATACAGTCGCTGGCTGAATACTTCTCAGTTACGGGCCCGCATAGAAGCTCTCAGTGTCCGACTTAACGAAGTCCAAAAAGATTTAACCAGAGCCGAAGAAAAGTTTTATCGCTACATTAGTACCCAGGGTTCAGATTTATTGGCGATTCAAGATGGGAGTTTATTCACCGCTATCACCAGTAGTCAACAGCAACAGCGAGAAATTCGCCTAGAACTGCAAGGCATTCAAGGACAGATTAATAGTCTGAGTGAACAACTCGATTTAACCCCCGATCAAGCTTACACCTCCTCGGCCCTTAGTGCCGACCCGATTATTGCCAGTATCCGAGCGCAGATATTGGGTACGGAAGCCCAATTGGAGCGACTACAGAAGGATTTACGTCCCGAACATCCCACCGTAGCTAAATTACGCAAAGAACAGCAAGTTAACGAATCTCTCTTACAAAAAAGAGCCGCCGAGGTGATCGGAAAAGATGGCATCCTGACCGATCTTCCCAGCAGTCGCATCCGTCAGCAAAGTAATCTCGATGCCACCCGTCAACAACTAGCGGCTCAATTAGTCACCCTGCAAACCCAGCGCGAGGGTTTAATGAAACAATTAGAATCCTTAGTGACTCAGGAACAGCAATTACGCTCCCAATACGAGAAATTCCCCGATAAACAGCTACAGCAAGCTCGTTTAACCCAAGCCGTCGCCTTTCAACGGGGTATCTACGAGAATATTCTCAATGCTCTGGTGGATGCTCAGGCTGCAGAAGCGGAAACCGTGGGTAGTCTCACCGTCGCCCAACCGCCAGTGGCTCAAGCGATCGAACAGGTGTTTAACCGCAAGAATCGTACCTTGATTCTCTTGGTGGGTGCTGGTTTGGGAACTTTAGCCGGATTGGGTACGATCCTGCTGTTAGCAGTGATCGATGATCGCCTGCACAGTCCCCAAGAATTGCGGGAAGCTTTGGTTAGTCGGGATATACTACTCTTGGGACAATTGCCCATTGTCCGGAATTTAGAGGGCGAGGAAATCGAGCCGATTCTCGCCGATGCTAATGCCAATTATCTCCCCTACTACGAACGTTTACGCAGTACCCTGCGACTTGTTGGCGGCGGCGAAACGGTGAAAGTGGTTGTTGTCACCAGTATTACTGGCGGAGAGGGGAAAACCGCCACTGCCTATAATCTGGCGATCGCTGCATCTTTAGCGGGCCGACGGACTCTGTTAGTCGAAGGAGATCTGAGAAGTCTTTCTAAGGCCGAAGAAATCGGAGTCACTCCCGATCCCAATTCTTTCCGAGAACCCCTACTTTACTACGGGGCAAAAAGTAAATCGATCCGGCTGGCCCCAAATATAGAAAACCTTTCCATTTTGCCTAGTCCCGGTCCGCAAAAACAAGCGGCAGCTATCATTGAATCGAGCGAATTACAATTAATTCTCAAAGATTCTCGCGGCCGTTTCGATCTGGTGATTGTGGATACTCCTTCTCTGTCTAGCTGTAATGATGCGCTGCTCTTAGAAGAACTAGCGGACGGGATTATTCTGGTAACGCGCCAGGCGATAACTCGTTCTAGTCTCTTGAGTGAAGCAACTGACCAGTTAACAGAAGCGGAAGTGAAAATTTTAGGGGCGGTGATTAACTACGTCGATATTACGCCGACTCTCAACACCGCCGAACCAGAACTGCCGCCTTTGATAGTTCCCCCACTACAGGAACAAACAGAGACAGAGGAAGTGAAAGTGGAGGTGTAAATGCGGTTACCTAAAATGTCGGATGAATGCCCCCGCTACATTTTTCGACAAGATACTCACCTTTGCGGGGGATGAAATCCGACCAGAATATCAACCGCGGAGCATCGGTTTAATTCCACC
>VYMG01000225.1_pt1 | contig 34175 bp, 23 predicted proteins | sample 5115261 | NCBI WGS metagenome assembly VYMG01 (sample SAMN12291781, study PRJNA351875) | freshwater metagenome | isolation source: freshwater lake | place: USA: Michigan, Wintergreen Lake | collected 2013-08-08
TTTGAGGGAAAAAAAGTCTAAAAACCTTGTTGGATAAGGTTTTTAGATTTATTCAGCAAACCCTAGTTATTGGTCACTGTTTACTGTTTACTGTTTACTGATCACTGATCACTGATAACTGATCACTGATAACTGATCACTGATTAGGTACTAAAGTATTTAGCGGTGGGGTGATAGGTGATAATGGCGGTGGTGGATTGTTCTGGGTACAATTGTTCGCTTTCGTCCATAGACATCCCAATGCGATCGCATCCTAACAGATCTAGTTGCTTGTATTGATCCTGAATATTGGGACAAGCGGGATAGCCGAAACTATAGCGAGAACCTTGGTAACGCTGTTGCAGTATATCGCGGATATTATCAGGATCGAACTGTGCGAAACCTAACTCGCGACGGATGCGGGTGTGGGTCCATTCGGCCATGGCTTCGGCGGCTTGGACAGCCATGCCGTGATAATAGAGGTATTCGGTGTATTGGTTGGCATCAAAGAGAGATTTAGCGTATTCCGTGGCGATTTCCCCCACTGTCACCGCTTGCATCGGGAAAACGTCGATAATACCGGATTCCTGCGGGGCGAAAAAGTCAGCAATACAGAGACGACGACCGGATTTCTGGCGAGGAAACTCAAAAATGGCGATCGGTTGCAGATTTTCGGGTTTTTCGCCCGCTTGTATCGATTCGGGATCGTAAATTAAGAGGGAATTACCAGAGGACTGACAGGGAAAATAACCATAAATTAATGTGGGGTTTAGTAAATTTTCCCTGACAATTTTCTCTTTCCATGCTGCCAGAATTGGATGAACTTTTTCCTGTAAAAACTGGTCGTATTCCTGCTTCGGTTGGCTTTTTGGTTTGCGGAATTGCCATTGACCGACAAATAAAGCTTGTAGGTCCAAATACCAGAAAACCTCCTCGATGGGAATTTCTGCTGCTGTTAATATTTTAGTACCCCAGAAGGGCGGTGTTGGTCGGGGAATATTAACTTCCACCGCTTCCGAACGACGGGTATCAATAACTAATTCTTTGTTGACGCTGCCATCGGTAAAAATAGTATCGGGATTAACCTCTAATTCTTCTGCGACAACCGGGGTTTTTTCTCCCTCGACAAACTCCCCTAAAAAGCCTTTACTATCATCCCATTGGCCCCCAGCTTTAGCGGGCATTAATTTATCCATAAAATGCAGGTCAGAGAAGGCATCTTTACCATAGATAACCTTTCCCTTGTAGGTTTTTTGACAGTCATCATGGACAAATTTGGGAGTTAAAGCTGCCCCGCCAAGGATAACGGGAACGGTGATTCCTTTTTCGTTAAAAACCTCTAGATTTTCCTTCATAAAAGCCGTCGATTTCACCAATAAACCGCTCATAGCGATACAATCGGCTTTATGTTCTTTGTAGGCTTCGATGATATTTTCTACGGGTTGTTTAATGCCCAAATTAATCACCTTATAGCCGTTATTGGTCAAGATAATATCAACTAAATTTTTACCGATATCGTGAACATCCCCTTTAACTGTTGCGATAATAAAAGTCCCTTTGGCATTATTATCCCCCTCTTTTTTCTCCATAAATGGTTCTAAAAAAGCAACGGCTGCTTTCATAGTTTGGGCAGATTGGAGAACAAAAGGTAACTGCATTTGTCCTGAACCAAATAACTCACCCACTACCTTCATCCCATCCAGGAGGAAAATATTAATAATATCTAGGGGTGGATAGTCCTGTAAAGCTTGATTCAAAGCACCTTCCAGTCCCAATCTTTCCCCATCAATAATATGCTGTTTTAAGCGTTCCTCCACGGGTAAATTAGCATTACTAGAGGGGTCTTTTTTAGTAGTTTTCCCCGCAAATAATTCGGTTAATTTGGTCAGGGGATCATAAACACATATATCGCCATCAAAACGACGATTATCATAGATTAAATCCAGACAAACTTGCTGATATTCTGGTTCAATTTTTGCCAGAGGAATAATTTTATTAGCGCTGACAATTGCCCCATCCATCCCCACCTGCATCGCTTCGTGGAGGAAGACGGAATTTAATACCTGACGCGCTGCCGGATTCAAGCCAAAGGAGATATTAGACACACCTAAAATCATGTGACATTCTGGCAATTCTTTGCGAATTCGACGCATTGCTTCGATAGTAGCCTTGCCATTTTCTCGGTCTTCTTCGATACCGGTAGAAATCGGTAAAGCTAGAGGATCAAAAAAGATTTCGTAGGGAGGAATTCCGTATTCTATCGCCGCATAATAGGCCCGTTTAGCTATCTGGAATTTTTTCTCGGCAGTGCGTCCCATTCCTTCTTCATCAATGGTTCCAATTACTACCCCCGCACCGTATTTTTTCGCTAAATCCAAGACTTGATAAAAACGCGGTTCCCCGTCTTCGTAGTTAGTAGAGTTCAGGATACATTTACCCCCCGCTACTTTTAACCCCGCTTCCATTTTTTCCCATTCGGTGGAATCTAACATTAAAGGTAGGGTGACATTATTAACTAAACGAGAGGCTAATTGGTGCATATCGCGCACCCCATCCCGGCCCACATAATCGACGTTGACATCCAGAATATGCGCCCCTTCTTTTACCTGCGCTTTCGCCATAGATACTAAACTATCCCAGTCTTCATCATTGAGAAGTTCCCGACATTTTTTAGAACCACTGGCGTTTAATTTTTCCCCGACAATAAGGAAAGAATTATCTTGAATATAGGGTTGAGTGCTGTAGATAGAAGCGGCGGAGGGTTCATAATGATAATGACGAGATTTTGGAGTTAAACCCTGACTTAGTTCCGCTAAAGCTTGAATATGGTCGGGACGAGTACCACAACAACCGCCGATAATTTGTACTCCCAAATCTTCGATAAAGTGCATTAAAGCCATTTTTAATTCTACGGGAGTGAGGCGATAGTGCGCTTGACCGCCGACATTTTCCGGTAAACCAGCATTAGGAATACAAGAAACAATAAAAGGGGAATTTTCCGAGAGATATTTAATATGGGGTTTCATCAAATCGGGACCAGTGGCGCAGTTAAGTCCCAAAATATCGATTTTATAGGGTTGTAAAATAGAGACAACGGCGTTAATTTCCGTTCCTACTAACATCGTTCCCATGGTTTCCATCGTCACTGAAACCATTAGGGGCAATCGTTGACCTTTTTTCTGAAATACTTCTTCAATAGCATTTAAAGCCGCTTTAATTTGCAGGACATCCTGACAGGTTTCTACTAATAATAAATCTGCCCCGCCATCGTACAGGCCTTCTACCTGTTCCACATAGGCATTTTTGAGAGTATCAAAGTCAATATGACCCAAGGTGGGCAGTTTTGTCCCTGGCCCCATGGAACCCGCCACAAAACGCGGTTTTTCGGGGGTAGAGTATTTATTAGCGCAAGCCTTGGCCAGTTCGGCGGCGGTTTTGTTGAGATAATAGGCTTGATCGGCTAAATCGTACTCGGCTAAAACTATCGAGGTTCCCCCGAAGGTGTCGGTTTCAATCACATCCGCACCCACCGCTAAAAAAGCTTCGTGGACTTTGGCTACGGCACTAGGTTTAGTATGGACAAGATACTCGTTACACCCTTCGTATTCTGCCCCACCAAAGTCCTCGGCCGTGAGATTTTGGCTTTGTAGGGAAGTTCCCATCGCCCCATCAAAGACGAGGACGGGATGTTTGGGTCCGTTGAGGTAGTCGAGAAAGGGGCTATTCATAGAGAGATTTACTGCTATAGCATTTTGAAAGTTTATTCTAATACAGTTACTAGAAATCTGCTATGGTCGGCATTTCAGTGATCAGTGATCAGTTATCAGTGATCAGATTTGAGTTTTCAGTCGAGAAAGCCTATCAATCTAATTTTGTAGAACTAGACGGGCTAAACCAACTCCGGGATAATAATTACCGAGAATTTGTTGATAATCTAGGCCTTTTTCCGCTAATTTATAAGCCCCAGTTTGACTCATACCGCGACCACCGTGGGCCCAAGCGACAATTTCATCGGTGGCAGCATAAAGAGACTCGACTACACCCCCTTTATAACTGAGAATCTGCCCAGCAGTGGCATTAACCGCTTGGTGAGTCGATTGATACTCCGAGCGAATGCCTTTATATACCTGCCAGCGTTGGCTATTACCCAGATGAAACCAAGCATTAGCGGGGCGGATCATGTGTACTAGGGCGTAGGAACGGGCGGCGATCGCTTGTGCCTTTAAAGCGTGCATTGGCGCGGTGGAGTGCATTTCACTCCCCACCACACTATAGAGATAGGCCTCTAAATTAACATGATTGACCACTAACAAGCGATCGCCTTGGGCCACCAGCAGCACTTTGCCCCGATACCAACTATCATCCACATAAACTAAACCATCGGCACTGGTGGGCTGCACAAAAATCACCTCTGGCAGCGATAAATCGCCCATTTTTAAGCCCTTGGCACCTGGAATGACCGGTAAACCCTCGTTAGTGGCAATCGTTTTTAAACCACGACCTTGGCGATCGGTGATCACCGCCGGTCCGTTAACTCCAATCAAAACACTGGCCACATCCCTTTTAATCGCCACGCGAATTTCTATGGCCGGCGGCGTATAATTAGCGGGAACCACTAAGGGTTGTCTAGTCACTGGTTTGGCCGCAGCAGCGGGGGCAGTATTAGGGGCAGTATTGGGGGAAGTATTAGGGGAAGTTTGAACCGATGGCGCTAATTTTTTCGGCGCTGAGAGGGAAGATTGGGGAGAGGGGGATAGTTTCGGCGATGGTGCGGTTAAGGGTGCGATCGGAGATGGGATAATAGGAGCAGGGGAGGCAGCAGTCTCTAGATTTGCTTGCGGTTGCGGGGTTTCTGGTTTTTCCTTGGCTAAATAAGTTAAGAGAATTGGCGTAAAAGTGGCGATCGACAGCAAAGGAACGGCACAATGGCGCAGCAGGGAAAAATAGGTACTAGCAGCAAATTTCATTTTAATCACACCATCTTTAATTTTCTTATCTAACTTTATCATTCCCCTCTCAGGCCGGGCAATTCTAGAGAAAAACTCTCGTATTTTTGAGCTTGTCAGGACAAATAAAATCCTGATAATTTTTTTTATTTATGCCCACTGATTTGTTCCTTGCAGAGCAAATTATACAACAGAGGGAAATAGGAGAGTAATGATTTTGTAGGTACTGATTATCTTGATACTCAAATTAGTTGACAGAGATGTTTAAGGATTTTGAGAACCTCATATAAATCCCCCGGATTTCTCATGGCAAATAAACGAGAGGTTCCGTATAAAGGTTTACCGTCCCATAATAATTTAACAAATAAAAACTCGGAACCATTGGTCAACATTCCATAATTAGGACGGTTTGGATGAGGATTGACCATTAAATAAGCTAATAATTGCGGTAAACCTACTTCAACGGAATAAATTACCCGTTTTGATTCAATAATCATTACCCATAATTGCTCTTTTAGAATTAAAGTATCTAACCTTCCTTTAATTATTAAATCTTGCTCTTCTGTAATAATTTCAACGGAATCTTCTGCTTTAATGTGAAAGGGAAATAGATAAAAGTTACCAATAAATAATAATGGGTCTAAAACCGTCATCCTCACCGAAGTTTCCAAAAAGGGAGGATAATTCAATAAGTTAAAATAACCTGTTTTGATTTTATCTAACAATTCTTTTTCTTGGTCAGAGATTGCTTCTATATCTTCCTGCCATTCCCCAAAAAAATGCTTATCTTCTATAAACTGTAGTTGAAAATGATTAATTAAATCTCTGAGAGTGACTTCTTTTGCTTGTAAAAATTGAACCATATTTACCTACTTAATTAACACTTACTTTAATGGTAATTTTCTATTTTTAATTTGACCAAGCAAAATATCGGTTACTGATAGTATTAACTGCTCTAAATCAGAGAGAACAGTTAAGGATATGGTCTTGTTTTGTTTACCTGCACATCGCTTCGGTTAGCATCGTTCAGGTTTTTATCAGCTGCTTTCGCTCTTCCTACATCATCCAGATTAGCCATCGTCTTCTCCTTAATTTAGAGTACATGAAAGGTTCACTTTGCTATGATTTATCCAAGAGATTTATTGAGATATAAGTAGTTAGGTGTTAAAAACTTTATTCCCCCCTTATTTCCCAGGGAAGGGGGGTTAGGTCATTCGGGCGATTTTTCATGTTGGCAAGGTCATATTCTGGTTTCATGGTTTTATTATCGATAATGTTTACTTTCGTTTTTACCCGTAAAAGTCCTCATTTAGAATCTGTTCAGGTGTGAAAGGACAAGCGAGGGGATACTCACTTTCTTGGGGAATACGAATACCAAATTGAGCGCGTTTACCCTGTTTGATGGCGACTTTACGAGCGCTGGAATAGGCTTGTGTGATGGAGATTAAGAGATAAGATTTAAGAGAGGGAGTCTTAAGTAAATCATCTTGAACGCGCTGGCGATGCTCATCTACTGAATTATACCAACTTGCTTTCATTGTCTCAGGAGCATCATGCTGTATCTTTAATTTGAGTAAGTGAATCAACAAGACCATTAAGTTGCTCTCTAAGGCGCGTTTCTCTGACTTACCCAAATCTTTTAACTCCTCAATTAAGTTTTCTATATCCAGTTGTTCAAACTGTCGATTCTGTAATTGATGAATAGTTTGCTCAATCCACAACTGAAGATCTTGTTCGTAAAGTGTTGTGGGATTTTCTTGAATGTCCGATTGTTTTAATAAGTTCATTTGGCTTTCATTAAGTTAACGGTAGATGAATAATTTGGTCTTTATATTTATTATTATACTTGATCTTTACCAGATAGTGTGATCGCATTGGGTTCTTAATTATTGACCTCTCCCCTGAACCCTATCCTACAAGGAAAGGGGAGAGAATTTAGCGAAGAGAGCTTCGACTACAAACTAGGTTGGTTGTCAAGGCTCTAGCCCGAACAAGTTTAACCTGTTTTCTTTAGGTAGTGAGAAGCTAAATGGACATAACCCTATTGCCCAAATTGGGTAACTTATCTAGAATAAGTATATGAACAGAGGAGGAGACGTGATGGAGTATCAGAATTTTTCGCTCATTAAAGAAGATATTCAGGCTGATGCTTGCGGACGGATTAGCCTTGGGACTCAATGTAGCAACCGTCACTATCGGATACTGATGAATGCAAGCGGGGAACTTCTTTTGGTTCCCATGGTGGCGATTCCAGAGGGAGAACTATGGGCTTTTCAGAATCCTAGTGTCCGCGAGTCGCTCAAACGGGGGCTCGCGGAAGCCAGCACGGGAAATTTAGCTGAAGAACCCGTCGATTTAGACGCTATGCTTGAGTTTGCTGAATCTATTCCTGAAGAAGTCGAGGAGTAATTGAATTTCTCTTTACGACAGACACAGGAAGCTCGAAATACTCTATCTGAATTGCGAGCAGAAGCGGAACAGGCTCAAAAGACTCGCCTGGCTCAAGGTAGGACAAAAGCATCGAAACAAGAGGGTCTCTACAAACAGGTAACAAAAGCTCTCAAACTCCTGAGTGCAAACCCAAGACATCCGGGACTAAAAACCCACGAATTTAATTCCCTCGACAACCCTTATGATTCAACACAGAAGGTTTTTGAAGCCTACGCCCAACAGAATACACCGGGAGCCTATCGAATTTTCTGGTGCTATGGACCTCATTCGGGGGAAATCACCATTCTCGCTATTACACCTCATCCGTAGATCACAACATTGTAGGGGCGAAGCATTCGGGCAATAACCTATCGCTGAAACCGTAGATTTCCTATCCGAATGCTTCGCCCTTACTTTTTCAGCAAGCCCGAAATAGTTAGCGCTGAAGCGCAACAACAAGCCAGGTTCGTGAGGGAGTGAGGGAGGATCATCACCCCATCACCCCATCACCTCATCACCCTCTCTTTTTAAAGCCAGATTTAGTATTAGGGGGGAGTTAGACCAAACCCCGCAACTCCTCAACCCCAATCCCCAAAATATCAGCCGCAGCAACGAAAATCTCCTCATCTTGCGTTTGCTGATAAAGATCAACAAGACGAGGCAAAGAATAGGTTTGTACACTGTAACCATCGTTAAATTCTGCCCAAATTTGTAAGGCTTGCAGGTAATAACTTTTGGCTTGGCTCAATTCCCCAACTTCTTGCGCTACTCTTCCCAAACAGTGCAGGGTGCTGGCTTGCTCATAGCGGGCGCCATATTCAATGTAGATCTCAAGAGCTTGCCGGTAGTAGCTTCGGGCTTGCTCCCATTCCCTCAATTCTTGGGCTACGATTCCTAAATTGTGCAGGGTCATGGCTTGGGAGAAGCGATCGCCATATTCAATGCAGATCTCAATAGCTTGCTGGTAGTAGCTTCGGGCTTGCTCCCATTCCCTCAATTGTTGCGCTACGATTCCCAAATTGTGCAGGGTGCTGGCTTGCTCGTAGCGATCGCCATATTCAATGTAGATCTCAATAGCTTGCTGGTAGTAGCTTCGGGCTTGCTCCCATTCCCTCAATTCTTGCGCTACCCTTCCCAAATTGTGCAGGGTTCTGGCTTGGGAGAAGCGGGCGCTTTGCGTGCCTCCGGCAGCGCCATATTCAATGTAGATCTGAATAGCTTGCCGGTAGTAGCTTCGAGCTTGCTCCCATTCCCTCAATTCTGCCGCTACCATTCCCAACTGGTGCAGAGTGCTGGCTTGCAAAGATTGCTTAGATTGACTGTAACTTTCAGTAATTGGCTTGAGTAATTCGAGGCTCTTTTGGTAAATCTCTTTCGCTTTCTGATAATTTTTACTTTGTAAATATTTGCTTCCTGCCTCGACAATTATAGCAATGATTTCTAGTGCCATCTGCCCTTGTTTGGCTTCAGGGGGATAGTTTTCAAAAGTTTCGAGAACGAACTCTAGGAGCTTTAAATTAGCCTGAGTATCTTGGGTTAACTCCAGATAACTATTCAAGCAACTAATAATACTAAGTACGCTTTCTTGCTGATTGAGGGCGATTTGCAACGCATTAAACAGATTTTCATACTCCCAGCGACAGAACAATATCCCTAACTGCTTCTCTTGCGGATTTTTGGAATTTAGTAAGTTACTATAATTACCTGCCAAGTCTCGGTAATGATTCTTAAAACCCTCCCAAATTGCTGCTTGTGTCTCTGGTGCTAATTCCTTTAACTTCGTTTTTAGGAAGTAGGGAAAAATGGGCTGGATAGTCAATAAACTCGGCATTTCTTCACTCATCGGCGAAAGCAAACCCCAATGAATCGCTTCTTCAATCGCTGCATCAAATTGGTCAAACTGATAGCCTTGTAAAGGTTCTAATTGCTGTAGTTTTTGGCTATACATAGGAATAAAAAACCTGGGAATAAACCCACTAAAAGGCGCTAAACAGAGTAACAACTTCTGCGCCTCCTCCGACAAATTACTGTGGGAATATTCCACACATTTGATGATATTATTAGTCTTATTCTCATCCCCCACATTAACTAACTCCGCCAACTGTAACCCTTGCCAAATCTCCTCCGGTGACTGTCGCTTCAGATTCGCTAATACCACTTCCATCGCCAACGGATACCCCGCCAACAATTTCATCAAGCGTTTAAAATAATCATCCTTTTTAATCGCATTTTTCCGACTCTTCGCCTGACGTTCTAAAATTCTCTCCGCTAATTCAGTTCTCGACTCTTGGTCTAATCCTTGCAACTGATAGATATTCTCCTTAAAAGTCCTGCGTTGCAGCCAAGTTTCCTCACTGCGAGAACCCAAAATCACCTTCGTCTTTCCCCCGACCAAATTCTTGAGAAATTCGGCGATTTCTTCCCTCTCATTCTCCGGTAAAGTATTCTGAATTGCTAACGGTTGTCCCGTCACCGACTCCAGATTATCTAAAATGAGAATATACGCCTCACTGCGGAGTTTTTGTTCTAGTTTCCTCACCCGCGCTTTCAGGTTCATCGCTTGGAAACTCCCCTGTTCAAAGCGATTATAAATTCCCTGACCGATTTCATAGACAATCTGTTCTAACGTCCAAGCTTTTTTATCATAACCAAAATAGAAAATATGGGTCGCCCAGTTGGTTTTCTGCCACCATTCTCGTAGATAATTGAGTAAAGTAGTTTTTCCTGTCCCTCCCATTCCTTTGAGTAAAAGTATATTATGTTTCAGTAGCGCCTTTTCCATCTTGAGAATTTCTAAATCCCTGCCGACAAAGCCGTATTCTGGTAAAGGAAAGACATATTGATTGCCGATATGTTCCCAGTATTTTTCCTCCTCTTCTGGAGTAAATGGACGCAAATTGAGATTAATTTTACCGCGACAATAAATCACCGGTAATAACCAATCTTCTAAATCTATTATCGTATTATAATAGGCGCGGCGTTGCTTATTATTGAATAACTCTAACCGTCCTTTTCGCATCGCTTCCGTTAGGTCTTTTCCGTTCAATAATTGCTGATAAATTGGTTTCATCATCAACTTAGCTGCAGAAACCGTCACCGAATATCCCATCGCTACCACAGCTTGCATTCCCGCAGTCATCAAACGACTCCCTAAACTGGTTTCCCGATAGTCTTCTGATTCCTGGGAAATTTGCTTTGCTGACTGACAAGCATTGAGAATACAAATAGGGATATTTTTCCCAGTGAGTAAATTCGCTAATTCCGTCGCTTCTACCGGAGTCGCTTGACCTTTTTCTTCTCCTTCCAGAAACAGAAAAGCTTTTACTCCCTCATATTCTGCTAAATCCTCCAGTCCCCATCCCCTTTGATAGCGCCAAGAGTCCCCGTGAACCTGTCTTTCGTACTGTTCATATTCCATTAATCCGCCATGAACATCGAAATGAATAACATGATAGTATCCTTCTCCCTTCTCATCCAGATGTCTGGTTAGTGATTCATAAGTTCCGGGACGCAAAATATCAATTTTTACTGGTATTTCACTACTATTTACCAGTTCTACCAAAGGACGGGAAATCGTGCGATAATTAACATCAGATTCCTCATTAGGACGCGCAATTACCACCAGAAGATTGATAGTAGGATAAGTGGCCATTTGCACCGGGACAACTGTAGCCCCTCGACGCTGGCGGGAGATGATACAATCTATAGAAAAGGGACGCGGTAAATCAGGATCTTTCAGCGCTTCCCAATGTAAAGCTTGAAATTCTGGCGACTGACTTTCGATAATAATTTGCAGTTGACTTAACTGCTTTCGCAAGTCTCGATATTCCCCATAAGCATTTAAATTAGTCTGGAAAACCTGTTTAAATAGGTTTTCGCCATAGTTTTGGACGCTGTTGGCGGCTTTTTGCGCTTTATCCCTGTCTAGGGTGGGAAATACTAACCATTCCTCAAAGTACCATTCTAGTTGTTTTTCTTCTTGGTTAGTAAAGGGGTCAGTAACCGTAATTGGGTAGCTGTTACCGCTATCAAAATTGAGACTAGCAGTAAAGCCACCATCGTTCATTCCTTCTTCGCGGATGGTGAGGACTAACATAGAGATAAGTTGAGAATTGTTCTATTACAACTCTTCAGCAGTTTAACGGTATTATACTGGGAAAAACCTATTGCTTTGAGCCTATGGATGTTCGAGCGGCAGTTGCCCTAGAAGCGGGAAAACCCCTAACTATTGAAACGGTACAATTAGCCGCACCGCAAGCGGGGGAAGTGTTAGTAGAAATCAAAGCCACGGGAGTTTGTCACACCGATGCCTATACTCTCTCTGGGGCCGATCCTGAAGGCTTATTTCCCTCAATTTTAGGCCATGAAGGGGCCGGAATCGTGGTAGAAGTAGGAAAAGGTGTCACTAGCCTGAAAGTGGGCGATCCTGTGATTCCCCTATACATTCCCGAATGTCGTCAGTGCGAATACTGTCTCAGCTTTAAAACCAATCTCTGTCAAGCGATTCGTCTCACCCAAGGTCGGGGAGTAATGCCGGATGGAACCAGTCGTTTTTCCCTCGATGGTCAGCCTCTTTATCACTACATGGGAACCTCGACTTTTGCTAATTATACCGTGCTGCCGGAGATTTCCCTGGCCAAGATTCGCCCCGATGCTCCCTTTGAAAAAGTCTGTTATATCGGCTGCGGAGTCACTACAGGTATCGGTGCGGTGATTAATACTGCTAAAGTGGAACCGGGGGCAAAAGTGGTGGTTTTTGGTCTGGGAGGCATCGGTTTAAACGTTATTCAAGGGGCCCGTTTGGTGGGAGCCGATATGATTGTCGGGGTCGATATTAATCCCCAGAAACAAGCTTTAGCGGCAAAATTCGGGATGACTCATTTTGTTAATCCCCAAGAAATTGAGGGGGATTTAGTGGCCTATCTGGTGGATTTAACTAAAGGTGGGGCCGATTATAGTTTTGAGTGTATCGGCAATGTCCAGATTATGCGTCAAGCTTTGGAATGTTGCCATAAAGGTTGGGGTGTTGCCACTATTATCGGTGTAGCCGGGGCAGGCCAAGAAATTAGTACCCGTCCTTTTCAATTAGTCACCGGACGCGTCTGGAAAGGTACGGCTTTTGGTGGAGCAAGAGGTCGTACGGATGTACCAAAAATAGTCGATTGGTACATGGATGGCAAGATTAACATCGATGATTTAATCACCCATGTTCTGCCTCTGGCAAGAATTAACGAGGCTTTTGACCTGATGCGACAAGGAGATTCTATCCGCAGCGTGATTACATTTTGAGCAGGGATAATGTCAAATTACGTTAAGAAATACTTGACAAACTCTTAACTATATATGTATGCCAGTTTCTTGGCTCTCTTTAACTTACTATAGAAGCGATCAATCTTTGTGTCCTCTGTGTCTGGTGTGGTTCCTTCCACTCCTTTGTATTTACTCCGATTTTGTTAAGATATATTGCGGATTACCTTAACTTTAGTAAAGAGAGGAGCTAAATCACCTAGTATTGCGTCCTTTTCAGTGAACAGTGAACAGTGAACAGTGAACAGTGATCAGTAAACAGTGATCAGTAACCAGTAAGCAGTGATCAGTAACCAGTAACCAGTGAAAAGACATTAGGAAAGTGCTATTTGAAACCGCTCACTTAATACTCCTTACTTAAAACTCAAATCTCATAACTGATAACTGATAACTGATAACTGATAACTGATAACTGATAACTGATAACTGATAACTGATAACTGCCCTAATAACTTTTAAACTTTTAACTTTAAGCAAATGCGTAATAGCGGACTCCTATCAAAAACCAAAGTGAAACTAAAACCGAAAAAACCGCTCACCTCGCCGAAGCGGCCATCGCCGAATAAATTACAGAATAAAATCACAGATAAAGAGCGTCTAGTCGGTCGTCAGCGTCAGTCATGGCTAATTATGGGATTAATTAGCATTGTCCTGCTAGGAGGAGTCGGCTCACGCTTGGCATATTTACAACTGCAGCAAGGACAAATTAACCGAGAAAGGGCAGAAAATAACCGGATTCGCATTCTTCCCAAACCCCCAGTCCGGGGCAACTTATTCGATCGCAATGGCAAAGTTTTGGCCACGGCCCGCTTAACCCATGCGGCCTATATTTGGCCGAAATCCCAGCGTAATCCCGCTCAAAAACTCAATCTTGACCGTTTAGCCAGTATTTTAGGCATTCCCAAAAGCGACCTAGAAAAACGCATTAACGAAGCGGACGAAAACCCCTCCACCCTGATCCGCATCGCTAGGGGTTTAACTCCAGGCCAAATTATCGCCCTAGAGGAATACAAAGACGAATTAACCGGCATTGAAGTGGACGTGGAATCAGTGCGCTACTATCCCAATGGTAAAATTGGGGCGCATATTCTCGGTTATACGGGGGAACTAACCCCGGAGGAATATCAAGCCAAAAGACCCCAGGGCTACCGATTGGGAGATGTCGTCGGTAAAATGGGTGTAGAAGCCGCCTACGAGTCAAAATTGCGGGGAGAATGGGGGGGAATGCAGTTAGAGGTCAACGGATCGGGACAAGTAATCCAAATTCTCGGCCAAAAAATTGCTAAACCGGGGCAAGATGTCACCCTGACACTAGATTTAAAACTCCAAAAAGCCGCCGAGGCCGCTTTAGGAAAACGCAAAGGTGCGATCGTGGCGATCGATCCCCGGGATGGTTCCGTGCGGGCCATGGTCAGTTATCCTAGTTTCGATCCCAATGTGTTCTCGGCCCCAATTACCACCACCACTTGGAAAAAACTACAAGCGGAGGGCAACCCTTTTGTTAACCGCGCTCTGCAAGGATTCCCCCCCGCTTCCACCTTTAAAGTCGTCACTGCCACTGCCGGCATGGAATCGGGTAAATTTCCCCCCAATACGGTCTTAAATACCTTTGCCGCCCTTTCTGTGGGGGGGACAGCTTTTGGAGAATGGAATCACGCCGGTTTTGGGCCGATCGGTTTTGTCAGGGCCATGGCTATGAGTAGTAACACTTTTCACGGTCAAATTGGTCGCGGGGTGGGGGGTCCGGCTTTAATTGCCATGGCTCGGCGCTACGGTTTCGGTCAGAAAACCGGTATAGAATTAGCGGAAGAAACTCCGGGGTTAATTGCCGATCGCGATTGGAAACTGCGTAATTTTAAAAACTGGGATTGGTCCGTAGGGGATACCATTAATATGTCGATCGGTCAAGGATTTACCCTCGCAACTCCCCTACAAGTAGCTGTGATGTTTGCTGTCCCCGCTAACGGTGGTTTTTTGGTGAAACCGCACCTTTTACAGGATGCCCGCGATGTTAAGGAATGGCGAAAGTCTTTGAACATGAAACCTAGCACCCTAGACACCCTGAGAAAGTCCCTGAGAGCCGTGGTAGCGGAAGGAACTGGTCGGGCCCTATCGGACCCCGCTTTACCGCCCGTAGCGGGCAAAAGCGGCACGGCAGAAGCACCTCCCGGGAAGTCCCACGCTTGGTTTGGAGCTTTCGCGCCCTTCGACAAGCCCGAAATTGTCGTGGTCGCCTTTGCGGAACATTCCGGCGGTGGTGGTGGTAAAGTGGCCGCACCTATGGTACGTCAGGTAATGGAGGCTTATTTTAATGTGAAGCCGAAAGAAGAAAAACCAAAGCCTTAGAGACCTGTGGCGGTAAGTGGCACACAGCGTACGGTAATTCCCGTGGCCTTTGCCATTTTTTCCGCCCAAATTGCCAATATTTCAGCGTTTACCGGTTTGAGAATTTGCATTCCGTCGGCAGCGGTGAGGGGATTATTACCGCGAGTTTCTAATTGTCTTTGTCTGGCCCGGGGACGGGTCGGGGTGTTAAGTTGAATTTCATCCGGTTGTAGCTGTTGCATCAAATCGATATACTGGTCTTGATCTTGGGGCGACCAAGAGGCCAGCACCATGGTTTGAATTGCTAGTTTTCCCGACCATTCTTGGCGAAATTGTCTTAATCCCGACCAAAGAATCTGCCAATCCAGGCCGGGGACTGGACGGTTAACCCGTCGCCATTGGGCCTCGGAAACAGCATCGATTTTAGCGGCGACGATATCAGCTTTGCTCAAGTCTTGACGCACTCGGGCATCTCCCAAGAGGGTACTATTGGTTAAGACCGCCACCGGCCGCCTGGTCATTTCCTTGACGGTGGCCAGTATTTCCCCTAAATTGAGGGCGAGGGTGGGTTCCCCGCTACCACTGAGAGTGACTATATCCACATCCCAAGGAGCAAAAGCCCTTAAATCCCTGCTAATTTGTTCGCTGGTGATAAAAGTTTTTCGTTGCTCGGTTTTTTGCTCAATTTCTCCTAACTGACAGTAGGCACAGTTAAAGGAACAGGTGGAAACTAAACCAATCGGATCAATGCCCAGGGAACTGCCGAAACGCCAAGAGGCAACCGGACCATATACGGAGCAGAAATAATCATGGCGAGCAGTCATCGAACATACCGAAAGAACACGGAGAGGGAGGGATTCGAACCCTCGGTACGGTCTTACGATTCGTACAACAGATTAGCAATCTGCCGCATTCGACCACTCTGCCACCTCTCCAAGATGACATTATTTTAGTCTAACATGAAAGGCCGATTTTTGGCAAGTAATTTTTGGGCAGTTAATCGCTTAAACGACCATCCTCCATGTTGACAATGCGATCGGCGATGTCGAAAATCCGGTTATCGTGGGTGACAAGTAAAATCGTGCAACCTTGTTCTTTTGCCAATTTCTGCATGATTTCCACCACATTGCGCCCGGATTGTTTATCTAAGGCCGCGGTCGGTTCATCGGCGAGGACTAATTTGGGATGACTGACGAGGGCGCGAGCGATCGCCACTCGTTGTTTCTGTCCCCCAGACAAATTTTCTGGGTAATAATCGACTCGGTTTCCTAAGCCAACTGTTTCTAAGATCGCTTGTGCTTTGACGTCTAAATCTTCATGAAGAAATTCTTCATGAAGTTCCAGAGATAAGCGAACATTTTGTTTAGCAGTCAGAAAACTCATTAAATTATGTGCTTGAAAAATATAGCCAAGTTGTTTACGAAGCTGGGTTAATTGGTTTTTGCTTGCTCCATATATTTGTTGTCCCAAAATTTTGAGACTCCCTTCTTGAGCGGAACGTAACCCCCCCATCAGAGTTAGTAGGGTAGTTTTGCCGGAGCCGGAAGGACCTGTTAAGATGACAATTTCTCCTAGATTAATATTAAGAGTAATATCAAATAATACCTGTTTACGCAGTTTTCCTTCGCCAAAATAGTGGTTAAGAGAATTGATAGATATAACAGGTTCTAATGAAGTTACAGATTCAATTTGCAGCATTTCCATAGTTGTAACTATCCTCGAAACTAAAGGTTCTTCGGTTTGTCCTATGCAACGGACAGGATTATAAGGAATGAAACTCTTATAGAGAAAGACATTTGGCGATTTTTGTCAATTGTTTTCGATCTAGAGCGAACTAATCAGAAGAACCAAACTAAAAAATATCAGCTGGGTCAGCAGAACGCAGTTTATTCATGGCGATCGCTCCAGAAACAGCACACATAATAATTGTCAATATTAATACCATGACAGCACGACTAACCTTCATCATAATTGGTAATTGAGTAGCACTATAACCAAGTTGATACAGTCCGATCGAAAAGAAAAAACCTGGAATATAACCTAAAATAGCTAATAATAATGAAGCCTGTATTAAGACACCGAGTAAGTAGCCATCACTGTAGCCCATAGCTTTCATAGTAGCATATTCTGGTAGGTGATCTGATACATCAGCATAAAGAATCTGATAAACAATTACAATACCAACAATAAACCCTACCATTACCCCTAAACCAAAAACAAAACCAATCCCTTGAGCTTCCCAGTAATTAATCTCATTTTGAGCTAATTGAGCCGGAGTAAACACTTTCACATCTTTGGGTAAATTAGCTGTCAATTGTTCCTGAATTTTTTCAACAGAAGCTCCTGATTTTAACCTAATCAAACCCATAGATATTCTATCAGGTTTATTATCAGGAAAGAGGTTAAGAAAAGTCGAATCGCTGGTAATGACATTCCCATCAGTTACAAAAGAAGCTCCTATATTAAATAAACCTACCAAATCTACTGTTTTATCATTCATCTGGATTTCTACATTTCCTTGCTGTTTGAATAAATCAGTCATTGGTCCGTATTCTGGTCGAGATCCTTGATCAAATAGGATTCGGTTGAGTTGGTTTAACTGTGATTGATGTGACTTAATTTCTGTAGGGAGAAAAGGTGGATTAACAGGATCAATTCCCCAAACTAAAATATTGCGATTGATTTGAGTTTCAGGATTGCGCCACTGAGCAAACCCTATATAGATAGGTAAAACTGATTCTACTTGTTCATAAGCGAGGGTTTGAAATAATCGTTCTCTCGGAAATTGTTTAACCAAGAATAGGGTTTGAAACTGAGAGTTTACTAAGACTAGATCCCCTTGTAAAAGTTGATGAGATTTCGCAGCACCATCAAACAAAGCATCTAACATTCCCAATTGGAAAAACATAAGAATATCAGCAAAGGCAATTCCAGCGATCGCAACGCTAAGACGAATTTTTTCTTTCATTAGCTGAAGTAAAGCTAGGGGGGTTTTACGGAACAGTTTCTTGGGCATATATTGGCTCAATATTAAGGGTTTAAGAATTAGGATTGTCAACTTGTATTTCTACTTGTACTTGCAAATTAGTTAAGCCGGCTACCCGTTGACTATCTTGAGAATTGAGACGAATTTTAACTTCTATGACTCGGCGATCTAGGTTTTCTCCCGGTTGACTACTAAAGACATTTTGCCGATTAACTTGTAAACCAATTTGAGAGACAGTACCCTTTAATTTACCCGAAAAAGCTTGGCTAGTAATGACAGCTTGTTGTCCCAGTTTCACTTTATCAATATCAGTTTGATACACCTCTGCTACAGCCACCATATCATTTGTTTGTGCCAGTTCTAGCAAACCAGAATCACCAATTTTTTCGCCAACTCGCGTATGAATTTTGAGAATTTGTCCGTTAATAGGACTCTTGATATAAACTTGATTTAAGTTCGTTTGTGCTTGTTGTAAATTAGCCACAGCGTTATCAACTTCTGCCTGAGCTATTTGTATATCAACCGGACGAACTTCAGCCACTTGATTAAGGGTAGCTTCTGCTTGTTGAATTTGTTTTATTCCTGTCGCTTTAGTGCGCTCTGAATTGGCTTGAGCTTCTGCAATCTGTTCTTGATAAGTGGTAATAATACGTTGTAGATCTGCTTGCGCTTCTTTGAGACTTTCTTGCAGGGTTTTTTGATTGAGACACTTACTATCATAATCAGAACTAGATACGACTCCATCTTGATATAACGTTTGATAACGTTGACATTCAGTTTTAGCATTTTCTAGTTCTGCTTCTAACCGAGAAATTGTTGCCTTTTGTGTAGCTGTTTCTCCCTGTAACTGTGCTTGTAGTTTGGCTATGGTTGCTTTTTGTTCCCTAGTTTGTCCCTCTAAATCAGCTTTAGCCTTTTCTACCGTCGCTTTTTGAGCATTAATCTCTCCAACCTTTGCCCCTGCTTTAACCTGAGCTAGACGCGCTTGAACTACTTTTAACTGTTCTTGATTTTGTTTAACTACTGATTGTAAACGGTGACGAGAATCTAAAATCGCAATTACTTGTCCTGTTACTATTTTATCTCCTTCTTTAACTAATAATTGTTCTACTCGATCGCCGTCTAAAGGCAAGGGAGCATCTAGACGGATAACTTCACTTTCAGGCTCTAATCTTCCTAATGCTGCTACTTTGGTAATAGGGGGAGTTGTTGCTTTTGATTCAGAGGGCGATGAATTATTCCATCTGAGGGGGAAAACTTGATAAACTACCCCCACACTGGTGATAGTTGTAGCAGCAATAGCAATGGCTAAAATCCAGCGTAAAGGATGAGAATGCTTGGATAATGAATCATTTTTCATAGCTATTTCTTCCGTTTTGTTTTTGCTCTAGATAACTGGTAATCATGTTTTTGAGTAAGATACCCTGCTCAGAAAAAGATATGGTTTCTCCCTCAAATAGTCTTACCAAAAGTAGCCCGTGAAGTAGGTTGACCACTAAATCAACAACTGTTTGATCTTCTAAGTGTAAATAATCTCTAATAACCTCTCGAACTTTTTTGTTAGCTTGTTTTAAAATCTCATTTTCCAAAAACTCTTGAGGCTCTTTTGTTCGATAAAAATCAATCCAAATTAGAATTTGTTGACAAAAGTAATCTTTATTGTAGTCCACAAATTCCATCAGTGTAGCTATTCGCTCTGATAAAGTACCAACATCTTTCGTCGCAGATTGAAAGTTAAGAGTATCTTCCTGTGTTTGCTCTAAAACCAACTGTAAGAATAAAGCTTCCTTGCTCGGAAAGTAGTGGTAAAGTGTGCCGGTTGAAACTCCAAGCTCTTGAGCAATTTGGCGCATGGTGACAGTGGCATAACCTTTTTGTGCGAACAGGTTAAAGCTCTTGCTCAATAGTTCCTTACGGTATTGCTGGTGATCTACGACTTTGGGCATACTTAGGCTTCCTCAACTACTGATTTAATTATACCATACATCCGTTATAAATAAACTCCTCAGTTATAAGGCTTTGAGCAAACATAATGTACTTATAACTGTCCTAGTCCGAGCGCCAAACAAAAAACACCAAGAGCAAGCAAAGATAAACTGAGTAGGATATTTAATCGGATATAGATCCAGTTTTTTCGTCGACTCAGCCAAATTTTTAATCGTCTTTCTTGCCAAATAGCTGCAAAATTTAAAGCGATAATAGGCAGAGTATAAATCAAAGCATAAAGCATTAAATAAAATAGCACAAACATCAAATTAACAGGTATTTTCTTGACTTCAATGACAGCAAAAATAAGTAAAAAAGCACCAGGAGATTCAGCCAAAATAGTAGCACTTCCTAAGCAGAAAAATTTTAGGTAGCTAGTATAATTAAACACTGATAAAGAGCTACTTTTTTTGATTTTGGGAATTTGATATCTATGTTGCCAGAGATAGTATCCATAAGTGGTGATTCCTATGCCCAGTAAGATTAAAGTCCAAGAAGGGTTAAATAAATTATTTTTTGAGATCAGATCGAGTAATTTACCCAGTCCAAAGTAGAGAAATAATAACTGAGCAAAAATAGTCAAAAAAATCCCGTGGATAAATCCCCAAACCTCACCGATTCCTTTGTATAAAAGAATAGCAATAGCGATAGCAATTTCGGGTGGATTAATGCTATCGATCAAGGCTAGGGAAATAATTGTCAGAGTAATCATAACCATTGAATTTACCTCTGTCATATAAGTTAATTATAGCTTGTCATAACTAATTTGCTCTGGAAAAAATACTTAAAAATAACTAGATTTTGGGGGATAAGATTTAGATTGGGAGCATCTAAATATAGTCAAGGCCATAGCCAAAGCGAATATAATATCCGATAATCGCCCTAAATGAAGTAGCATATTTTCAGAATTTTGATTCATCGTGATTCTCCATAGTGAAATTGTAACAATGAAACTAATTTTTTGTTGGCACATTCGTTAAGATTAAGAGATGACTGAGTTATCTTAGTTCTTACCCCATGGCAAAAAGCAATTTTTTCAATAAGATGACCCCAATGCAACAGGCTATTATATTTAGACGGACTATAATCACCACAAATACTCACTCCTGCAATTTGATAATTACACAGTTGCATAAAGGTAGAAATAACTGTCTCAATATCTTCTATTGATAGCTCTCCCGCTCCCAAAATTTGCCTATTTTCCTGAGCATTTAAGACATCTTTATCAATGGCAATAAAAAGAGGAAATTGTGCCAATTCATCATGGTATTTAGCCAGCAACAAGAACAATCTGTCTTGAAAAACTGACGAAGATATTTTGATCGGTTGGTTAACTGTTTGCTGATAATTAAGATAAGGATTTTTCCTAAAACTTCGGGTTGCAGGTAAACAAATTACCTGGCCATCATCAATATATTTCTGCATCCCTATTCCGTTAGCACAACATTCAAGATTATCTAAAAAAGAGCCTGAAGCATCAAAAGCTTTTTCCGTTCCACCCACATGAAAGACTTTTAACATATTAGTAGTTTTAAAAGCTTCATATAACCAAGAGCCGCACATTATATCAGTCAGAAAAAAAGCATCCCAATCAGAGTGTTGATCAAAGAAAAGAAGATTAAATCGAGTTTGTATTTGACGGAGTAAAGTGAGAGTAACATGATCAAAATCATTAGACCCCAAAAAGGTTATCCAAGGTGATTGATTGCTTAATTTATTGAGTTTTATTGCTAACTCGATCTCAAATTTATTAAACTGAGAAAAGGAACTTATTAGTCTAATTTTAGTTCCCCATTTAAACATAGGAATAATTTCATAATCTCCCCCTTCTAAAAGATGAAGTTGTTGAGTAACACTACCATCTAAATTAATTAATCTGAGATTGAACGCTCTAGAAATGTTATTTTCCCTTGAGTTTAGAGTCAATACATTTCGTTTAACTTTAAATTTTTGAGTCAAAATAAATCTCTGAAATCCTATGTAAATTAGGTTAATGGCTAATCCGCTTAATACTAGGGGGAGTATTAAAACTTTTTGAGAAAAGACAAGAGAAGCTAAATAAGCAAATAAAGAAACAGAGAGAATGATGTAAATAGGAAATATTTCTAGGAAAATTACAGCAGTACAGAATACTAAGGCAGTTGTCCAATATTCGATCATTGGGAGGAAGTGATGTTTCGTTTTGTTTTTAGTTAGTTGTTTCATTGTTGTTATTTTTTAGCAAGTAAATAGATTAAGCAAAAAAATGGGCTACCAAGGATTCAAATATAAAACTAGGAAGTATTTTTTTGAGAAAAACATAAATAGATTCTGTCCCGATTATATAGCGTAGTCTTGGCCTTTTAGTTTGAGCTATTTTGCCGATCAGGTTAGCGACTTCTTGGGGAGCTGCTTTTGTGTTTTTAACTTCTTCCAATGTTTTATTTAATATTCGTTGTCCCCGCTCATAATAAGCAGATTGAGGTGTATAAGCACTGGTAAGTAATTGCCGAGTATCACTCTGGATATTGGTGGGATAAGTACCCGGTTCTACAAGAGAAACCCAAATATTAAAAGGCAGTAGTTCATACCTCAAGCATTCACTAAACCCCTCTACAGCAAATTTGCTCGCACAATAAGAAGATAAACTAGGAATCCCAATTAATCCTGCTATACTAGAAACATTAATAATCTGCCCTTGATGACGCTCTCGCATATAAGTAACTACTTGTTGAGTGAGGGTAACTAATCCAAAAAAATTAGTCTCAAACTGAGTCCGAAACTGCTCTAAAGAAATATCCTCAGCAAAACCTCCTAAACCATTACCAGCATTATTAATTAGGACATCAATTGACTTAAACTGCTCGATAACAGTCTCCACACACAGTTGAATTGAATCTAAGTTAGTAACATCTAACTGGAATAGTTTGCACCAGGGATGAGGGGTATCTAAAAAAAGATTAGATTCAGTTTTTATGGGTAATTTATTTGAGTTTTTTTCAAGAGAATCTAGTCGAGATAGAGCTTTTTCTAAGCAATTGCGTTTTTCTAGATTTCGCATAGTAGCTATGACTAAAAAGCCTCGTCGTAACATTTCCAGTGTTGTCAGCAGACCAAAGCCACTGGAACATCCGGTTATTAATACTACTTTAGGAAACACATCATTTCTCCCTTAATTAAGTAGATAAGCTGTTATTTTTTTAGTTCGCTTAAAAGGGGTTAAGTTATCCTATCTTTTTGTTAGAGACATTATAGGTAATGTCTCTACAAGTAATAGAAAATATGACTGAATAACATCTTTTTTCCTTTCTCTTAATCCCTTTCTGTTTTTATCTATTTAAAATTAATAATCTAGATTAGATAAAGATGAACGAAGATTTTGAGAAATTTTTCTGATGATATGTCAATCAGAACTTATAACGCTCTCGTACTTTTTTTAGGGCTTCAACAAACAGATTAATATCCTCATCAGTATGCTTATTATTGATCATTAATCGGATTAAAGCTTTGCCACGTTCAACAGCAGGATAACGGAATATAGGAATACAATACCCCATTTCCAGTAAATCTCGTCGTACTTGTTCAGCTACTTCATCCTCACCAATAATAATTGAAGTAATATAGGATGGTGTATCATTAAGATGAAAACCTAAATCAATTAAATTTTCTCGCAGTTGTAAACAACGTTTGAGATAATTATCCATGATCTCCGGATGACTTTCCAAGTAGTTGATAATTTCCAGATTAGTCGCTGCTGTTGCCGGCTGCATTGTAGCCGTGAATAATGAAGTCCCTGAAAGAATCTCAAAAGATTTAACAAATTCTTCGGGACCACTGATTGCTCCACCTTCAATTCCCACTGCTTTAGAAAAAGAAACCATAATAAAAGTGGCTCTCTTTAAAGTTTGATATTCCTTATAAAAAGGTCGATTAGGATTACCATAAATCATAAATCCATTGGCATCATCAACATAAGATAAAGCCCCATAAAGTTCACATATATCAAGTAATTGATCCACAGGGGCAATGCTTCCATCCGAAGAATATACCGTTTCAAAAACCACAACAATTTTAGGGGATTGAATCGTTTTTAAAACTTGTTCAAGGGAGGAAGGATCATTATGTTTGAAAGCGAAAACCTGAGAACCAAATTTTAGTCCAGATAGGGGATTCCATAAACTCCAGTGACAATCTCGATCCAATACAAAGACCACATCATGGTTATCTATTGTTACCGTTTCATCAAATCCAAAAGAACTGGTCATGGCATTCATAAAACCGATGTTAGCTAAAGCCCCAGTTCCAAAAGTTAAGGTATATTCTTTTTGCCATATTTCGTTCATCTTTTGTTCAAGTAACATATGAGGACGGCAAACTCCTTGAGTAAGACGAGAACCCCCAGTGGCTAATCCATATTGACGGGTATTTTCACAAAACATATCAATAAAATGCTGTTCTTGTTGTAATCCCAGAAAATTAATCCCTGATAAGTTAATCAGTTCTCGTCCATCCCGTTTAATATGAGAGCCACTCATCCCATCCATAACCGGAATCCCTCCATAAAGAAATCCGCTGGCTTCAGAGTCTTCAAGAAATTTTTTATTACCCCATACATGGGATTTTACCGATTTTTGTGAGGCTGATTTATCTCGGATGAGTTGGCTCAAAAGATGACGCTTTTGAGAGGAAGAAAGTTGATTTAGAGTATCAATATTTGTAGCCATGGTGAATTTGTCTCCTATTTAGATAACATCGAACTGAGTAGAGCATCAACATCTTCATCACTAAGTTGATCTATCTGTTTCAACATCAGTTCTGATGAATGGTCAAAATGAGTTGGTAAAGAGTTCTGGGAATTAGCTGATGGTTTATCAGAAGAAATTTGGTGAGTTTCTAGGATTTGCTCATTCAGAAGTAGGGCTAAACTGGTAACAGTAACACCCTCAATGAATTTCACTAGAGGAATTTCAACTTCCCAATCAGTATTTAACCGATTCTTCAATTCAACAGCCATCAAAGAGTCAAAACCTATATCTTGTAAAGGCTGCTCAATATTAATTTGAGAGAGTTCCAGACCGAAAATCTGCGCCACAGCATTTTTGAGATAATTTATGAGCCAATCCAAGCGTGAGTCAGGATTCAAGTTTTGCCATTGGCAGACCAGCGTATTTTGTTTTACTTGTGGCATTTTATCTCCCTGTTCTGGGGAGGAAGCTAATTCCTTGAATAAGGGAGGTTTCGCTCCTTTATGACTATTAAGAAACTTAGACCAGTTGACAGGCATAACCGCGATTTGTCCGGCATTTTGCCCTAATAGTTTCTCTAATATTTGTAATCCTTGTTGGGGTGAAATCATATCCAGTCCCTGAGTAGCAAAACGGTCTTGTGAATAACTATCAAGACGGGTAGCCATTCCCCCTTCAGACCAAGTACCCCAGTTAATACTTAATCCGGGTAGTTCTAAACTCCGGCGATAGTGAGCTATAGCATCCATGAACGCATTAGCTGTGGCATAGTTACCTTGACCCGGTGAACCCATTAATGAGGCTATGGACGAGAAACAGACAAAGAAATCTAAAGGTAGATCCCAACTAAAACAATGTAGATTCCATGTTCCTGTTATTTTGGGAGCCATAACATGGGTAAAACGTGGCCAATCTAGTTGTGATAAGAGTCCATCATCTAACACTCCTGCTGCATGAACAATTCCACGCATAACGGGTAAGGATGCTGTAATTTTCTGGAATAATTTTTGAACATCCTCTTGTTTAGAAACATCAGCCTTGATGATAACTACCTCAGTTCCTGCCTGTTTCCATTGTTCAATCAATGTGATAGCTTCTGTATTTGGTTCACTTCGTCCGGTGAGAACTAAGTATTTAGCACCTTGAGAAACCATCCAATCAGCTACTTTTAACCCTAATGCTCCTAAACCTCCCGTAATTAAATAACTGCTATCAGAACGGATTGTTTGCGCTTGTTCTAGAACCGGCAGAGAAATCACAACTTTACCGATATGTTTGGCCTGTGCCATATATCGAAATGCTTCTACTACTTGCACGATGGGGAACACTTTGTAAGGTAAAGGTTTGAGAGTTTGTTGTTGAAAATGTTCCATCAATTGATTGAGCATTTGTGTGATTAAGTTCGGATCTTTTTCGGCTAGTTCTAATAGATCAAAGGGATGATAAGAAGCTTCGGGGCATTTTTGCAAGACTTGGCTTTCATCCCAAATCCCAATTTTGCCAATTTCAATAAACCGCCCTTTTGTGTTTAATACGTCAAGACTCTTGGGAATAAATTCACCATTTAAGCTGTTGAAAACGATGTCAACCCCTTTATTTTGGGTAAGAGATAGGATCTGATCAGCAAAATCTAGGGTGCGGGAGTTCATTACTTGTTCTACCCCTATAGATTTCAGGAATTGAGACTTACTCCCACTAGCAGTGGCGAAAATCTCTGCTTTTACCTGTTGAGCGAGTTGAACGGCAGCCTGTCCTACCCCACCGGCGGCGGCATGGATTAACACGCGATCGCCCGCTTGAATTTTGGCTTGATGATGTAATCCGTAGTAAGCTGTCAAAAAGGCGATAGGAAGAGTAGCAGCTTCTTCAAAAGTCATATTAACGGGTTTAGTTGCTACAAAAGCAGCGTTTACGGTGACAAAACTGCTCAAACTACCTACGGCCATAGCGGCAATGACTTCATCCCCAACCTTGAAATGAGAAACTTTTTCCCCTACTGCGACGATTTTACCAGCACATTCTCCACCAAAGGGGATCTCAGTAGCAGAAGAAATCCCTAACTGTTGGGTATATTCCTTCAGAAGTCCTAGCGCGTTAAGAACATCTCGGAAGTTAAGTCCAGCCGCATAGACCTGTATTTCTACCTCAAGTGGCCCTGGTTGACGACGTTCAAGGGGTTCTAGGGTCAGATTTTCTAAGCTCCCATAGTTTGATATTTTAACTTGCAATGGTTTAGTTCCCAGTTGATTCTCAACATTTAGGGATTGAGAGCTACGTCTAACCAGTCGGGCAACATGACGGATTCCTTGACGATAAATCACCTGATTTTCGCTGTCAGGAACTAATATTTCCGCTACAAGTAGGGATTGGTTAGCATTGGGTGATGCTTCTAAATCCACACATACACATTGTAATTCTGGATGTTCTAGGGCGATCGTTCGGCCAAGTCCCCATAAAGGTGCCTGTTCAATAGCTAAGGATGTTTCTGAGGGTTCTAAAGTTTGTGCACCTTGAGTAACTAACCACAGACGGGGTAAATTTGTACCTCGTTTTTGAGTTAAAGCTTGAACTAAAGATAAGACACCACCACAACCGATAACTTGCGCTTGTTGTAAAGCTTCTAGAGATAAATCTGTAGATGAATTACTTTCACAACTCCATAAATGGACTATTCCTTTTAAGGGAGGTTTATTTTCTAAGCTCTCTTGGAAAAGTTTGGTAAAATCATCAGTAACAAGAGGATTAACTGTATAACTTTCTGGGTTTAGCTTTTGATAGTGAGAGCCAACAGAAACGATTATACAATATTCACCTAATTGTGTTAGTTGATTAGCTAAAGATAAACCCATTCCATCACCCTTGGTAAACAGTAACCAAGTGCCAAGATTTTCTGCTCTGGTTAAAGGTAAGTTCAAATCACGGTTTTGTGGTCGCCAGACTATTTCATATAACCAGTTTTCTGTCTCCTCTTTTTGCACAACTTGCCCCAGTTTTTGAGAACTAATACGCTTGACTGATAATCCTTGAATTTGGGCAAGCAGTACCCCACTGTCATCAAATAAATCCACATCTGCGGTGATAGTTTGGGAAGGCTGAGAATAGTCTTGATTTAACTTAACTTGACTCCACAGATGAAGGGGTACAGAACCATAGACTTGATATTTCTCTAAACCTACTGGTAGGTAAGCACCCAGTTGATCTTGTCCTGATAAAGCTGCCCCTAATACTTGTAAACTAGCATCCAGTAAAACGGGATGTAATTTGTAGTTAGAAACTTCATTAACTAAAGATTCTGGTAACTGAATTTTTCCCAGAGCCATTCCTTGATCCTGCCACAGGTCTGTAATGGCTTGAAAACTTGCTCCGTAGTCCATTCCTCGTTGTTGTAATTGTTGATAATAATCTTCAACATTTACGGATTCAAGAGAATCAATTGATAAGTTTTCTAAGTTGACTGGACTGGGTTGAGTAATATCTGTTACTTTGATAATTTTACCCAAAGTATGAAGTGTCCAAGAATCGCCAACAGGATTAAGACTAAAGATTTCAAAGGTATAAGTCTGGGAATCTTGAGGAGTCAGAATTAACTCGATATTTTTGACCTGATTTCCCTCTAGAAATAAGGGCTGTTCAAGGGTTACATCTTCTATCCTGATCGAGTCAGATTTAAAAACATTTATCCCAGCGACAATAGCCATTTCTAGGTAAGCAGTAGCAGGAAAAATGGTGGTTTTTTGAATCCGATGGTCTTGGAGATAATTGGGGCAATCTTGACTGATTTGAGACGCAAAGATAATTGGTTTTAGTGGCGAATGTAACCGTTTTCCTATTAAGGGATGAAAATGTCCATTGCCATTGCTAGAGTATAACTCAAATTGCTGAGTACCCTGAGGATTGTTGTCAGAAATATGTCCTTTACCATTGGTTGACTCAACTCTTGTAGTTGAGCAGTCGGACAATATACTCTCATGGCAATACAATTGTCGGCTAAATTTATAAGTTGGCAGACTCAAACGATGATAGGAATAATCTTTTGAAAATCCAGTCCAATTTACAGGTGTTCCTTTAACATATAATTCTGCCAAACTTTGTAACATTTGTTGCCAATCTGATTTTCTAGATCGCAAACTTGGCAACCACACTCCCTTGCCTTCTGGAATACAATGACTTCCCATTCCTATTAAAATGGGTTGGGGACCAATTTCTAGATAAACCTCATAACCGTGGCTCGCTAGTGTATTCATTCCTGCGGCAAACTCTACGGTCTGGCGAATATGATTTACCCAATAAGAAGGCGTAGCTATTTCGGCTGTCGCTATTTTACCAGTGACATTAGAAATTAAGCTAATATTTGGTTTTGAGTAGGTGATTTCTCGGGCAATTTTGGCAAACTCGGCCAATATTGGCTCCATCAAAGGTGAGTGAAAAGCATGAGAAACTTGTAAGGTTTTTGTCTTCACCCATTCGGTATCTAAATTAGCGACTACTGCATCAACGGTTTGACTGTCCCCAGAAATAACAATGCTAGATGGCCCATTAATAGCAGCGATAGAAACCTGTTTTTCATAAGAAATAATGGCACGTCTGACAGTTTCTTCGTCGGCAGTAACCGCTACCATTTTACCGTTAGACGGTAATGCTTGCATTAAACGACCTCGATAAGCGATGAGTTTTAACCCATCTTCAAGACTGAACACCCCGGCAATGCAAGCGGCCACATATTCTCCTACACTATGACCCATAACTGCACTAGGTTCAATACCCCAAGATTTCCATAATTGAGCGAGTGCGTATTCTATGGCAAATAAGGCGGGTTGGGTGTAAGCTGTTTCATCTATGGGTGAGTTCTCTCCCTCTTGAGGATAGAGAATAGATAGCAAAGGTTTGTCTAAATAGATACTAAGAATCTCTTGACAGTGTTCAAGGGTTCTACGGAAAGTAGGTTGAGTCTCATAAAGTTCCCGGGCCATATTGATATATTGTGACCCCTGACCTGTAAAAAGAAACGCAATTTTCTGGTGCTTCTGGTGCGATAGTTCACCGGTCAAAATTCCCCCAGCTTCTTTGCCCTCAATAATAGCCTCTAACTGGGATTGTAATTGAGTTAAAGACTCAGTTTGAATAGCTAAACAATGATGAAAATGCGAGCGCCCCACATCAGCACTAAAGCAAAAGTCTTGTAAGTTGATTTGCGGATTTGCTTGAAGATAATTGTGATAACTTGATACTAATTCTCGCAAAGATGACTTAGTTTTAGCGGTAATAGTCAAGATAGCAAGAGATGGTTCATGTTGCTCTTGCTCCAAGGTTTCTGGAACAAATTCTTCTAAAATAACATGAGCATTAGTGCCACCAAAACCAAAAGAAGATACCCCAGCTAATCGCCCTTTTTTACCCTTTTTCCAAGGCTGTAATTGAGTAGGAATAGATAAGGAAGTTCCTTCTAGAGAAATATAAGGATTGAGTTTTTGCAAATGAAGGTGAGGAGGAATTTCACGATTTTGTAAAGCGAGGCAAACTTTAATCAGTGCGGCAATTCCTGCGGCTGCTTCGAGATGACCAATATTAGTTTTTACAGAACCAATCCAACAGGGGTTCGATAGTTGACGATCTTGCATTAATACTTCTTTAAGAGTATTAAGCTCAATGGGATCCCCTAAAGATGTTCCCGTACCATGAGCTTCCACGTAGCTAATATCTTTGGCGCTTACCTGAGCTTTGGCTAAGGCTTTTTTAATAACAGCTTGTTGAGCTTGTTTATTGGGTGCAGTTAGTCCATTACTGTGACCATCTTGATTAACTGCTGAACCGCGAATAATTGCATAAATGCGATCGCCGTCTTTAATAGCATCCTCTAGACGTTTGAGGATAACTACCCCACAACCTTCACCCCTGACATACCCATCAGCACTTTCATCAAAGGTTTTACAGTGACCATCAGACGCTAACATCCCTGCTTTTGAGAAATTAATGGTTAATTGGGGAGATAGGAGCAAATTTACCCCGGCTGCTAATGCGAGATGACATTCCCCATCGGTTAAGCTCTTACAAGCTTCATGGACAGCAACTAACGAGGAAGAACAGGCCGTATCTATAGCTAAACTAGGTCCATGGAAATCGAGGAAATAGGATAAACGATTAGCGGCCACGCAAAAAGCGTTACCTGTACCATAGTAAGCATCTATAGACTCATTATCTTGAGATAACAAGCGAGCATGATCATTAGTGCTGATGCCAATAAATACACCTGTTTGACTCCCTGCTAAAGTTTCGGGGGCAATACAAGCATTTTCGAGAGCTTCCCAACTGACTTCTAACAGAAGTCTTTGCTGGGGATCCATATCCACTGCTTCCCGAGGTGCAATACCAAAAAACTGAGGTTCAAAATCATAAACATTCTCTAAAAATCCCCCCCATCTGGTGTTTAGATGCCCAAAATCTTGGTAATTCCATCTTTGAGAAGATACTTCTGTTATTCCGTCTACTCCTTGGCGTAATAGTTGCCAGAATGTTTCTGGATCTTTAGCTTTGGGAAAACGACAGCCAATACCGATAATAGCGATCGGTTCATTTTGAGGTTGTGATGAGGTTTTTTGAGCGACTGTGGATGAAGTTGTAGCTAGAGCTTCAGAACTTAATCCATTTAGGGCTAAATAGCGAGCAACTGCATGAATGCTAGGATATTCATAAACCAGCATGGGAGATACACTTTTTCCGAGCCATTGCTCAAGCTCTCCCGAAAGACTTACTGCCGCTAAAGAACTCAGTCCATAACTTGCTAAGTCTTGTTGAATATCTATTTTTTCTGGTGCTATTTGCAAGATCTCTGCAACTTTTTTAATTAGCCACTCTTCAATTGCTTCTTGAGTATCGGACACAATTTGATTCTGACTGACCTCAGAGAATTCTTCAACAACCTGATAACTTTTGACTTGTTTTAGCAGAGAGTTAATATCTGATTTAAGCTGCTTAAATCCATTCTTATGTTCAGGATTCTTACTCCAATCCCCAATCACATTAAGAGTTCCTGCTAGGAAACTAGCTCGGCAAGCTTGACGTTGAATCTTGCCACTAGATGTCTTGGGAATACTTGCTGTTTTCAGCAGTGCCACGGCATAAACATCTAGTTGATGTTCTTCGGCAACAGAGCGAATAATTTGCTCAATTACCGCTGGTGAGTCTAATTTACGCAGATAGCTTCGTTCGACTTCTTGAACAACTACTAGCCTTTCTTGACCAGCAATTTCCACTGAAAATACTGCTCCACACCCTTGCCGCAATCCCGGGTAACTTTTTTCGACGGTGGATTCAATATCTTGAGGATAATGATTACGTCCTTGCACAATAATTAAATCCTTGAGTCTTCCTGTGATAAATAACTCACCAGCCAGTAAAAATCCTAAATCTCCTGTCCGCAGAAATGGCCCAACCTGGGTATCAGCTAAATAAGCTTTGAAAGTTTCTGCTGTCTGTTCGGGTCGATTCCAATAACCCTGAGCTACACTATCACTAGATACCCAAATTTCTCCTATTTCCCCATCTCGACATTCAGTTAAAGATTCAGGATTCACAATTACAATTTTTTCTGATAACCAAGCGTGACCACAACCAACTAATAATTGAGCATTCGGGGGTTGAGAGTTAATAGTAACGGCACTATTTTCTAAAAGAGCTAATTTATCAACTGCTGCAATCACGGGAGATTGATTTTTAATTCCCCCCGACACAAATAGAGTAGTTTCAGCCATCCCATAACAAGGATAAAATGCCTCTCTCTTAAAACCATAATCAGCGAAAGTATTAGCAAATTTTTCTAAGGTAGCTGCTCGCACAGGTTCGGCTCCAGTAAAAGCTACATCCCAACAACTTAAATCCAGATTTTCTCGCTCTTGAGGGTTAATTTTATCAGCACATAATTCGTAAGCAAAATTAGGACCGCCACTACTGGTAGCGTTGTAGCGAGAAATAGCCTGTAACCATCGGAGCGGTTTTTGGATAAATGCTTCTGGAGGCATAATCACACAAGGAAATCCGACGTACACTGGTTGTAATACGTTACCAATTAGTCCCATATCATGAAATAGTGGCAACCATCCCACACCAATAGTTTCGCTTGTATGTCCAAAGGCAGAAGCAATCAGTTTTTCATTATGAAGTAAATTTTTATGACTAACCATAACTCCCTTAGGCATACCTGTGGAACCGGAAGTATATTGTAGGAAAGCTATGTGGGAGCATCTCACTTATGCAATGAGTATTAATACTTATAGATGTCAACAACTAGAAAATCTTCAACTTGATCACAAAGAGAAATGAGATTATAATAGTTATAACTGACAATTCAGAATATATCTCGATGGGAGGAATAATTCAATGTTATCAGAAAATGAAAAAAGAATTAAAGAGTTATGTCAAGAGTTAGGGCAATGTCTATATGAGCAATCCCAAATTAAAAAATTTAATAACTTGGGAGAGATAGAGGAGACAGTCAGAGATTTAATGATTCATTATGTTAACCCAGAAATCGGTATTTTTTTGTCAAAACAAGCACAGAAGAAACTGCCGGTCGGACGAGAAAAGTGAAAAGTATTTTGGGGGAATTACCAATTACAGAAAAACAAGCGAAAAAATTAGAAATAAAGTCTCGGACTCAGATGAGTCCAATGTTAGAGAAGAACTGTTTGCTATTAAGTGGCGATGAATCCTACGAGAAATCGGCGCAGAAAATCAAATCATTGACAGGGATTGCTGTTTCTCACAGTACCCAACAACGCCTCGTACATCGATATGCTTTTGAAGAATTACCGTCTAACCCAGAAGTGGAAGTGGAAGAAATCAGCCTAGATGGCGGTAAGGTACGACTAAGAACTGCCAAGGGAAAAGCCTTAATTTGGCGTGATTATAAAGCAGTGAGTTTTCATCAACTGGGGGTAGCGGCTTTTTTTCAAGATAACTCAGCTTTATTAGATTTGGTTAATTCTCAAGTTTTGGCCAAGCCTTTAATTTGTTTAGGAGATGGACATGATGGTATCTGGAATTTATTTCGTGAGATCGGAGAGAAACAGGAAAGAATTGAAATATTGGATTGGTATCATTTAATCGAAAACCTCTATAAAGTTGGCGGGTCATTCCAGCGAATTGAGGAGGTAAAATGTTTTCTATGGAAGGGGGACGTGGACGCCGCTATCTCTTGTTGTGAAGGATGGTCAGAGCCGCAAGTTGAGAATTTTATTACTTATTTAAACAAGCATAAACATCGAATTGTCAATTATGGTTATTTGCAGGCAGAGGGGATTTCCATTGGCTCTGGCTCCGTCGAATCAAAAATTAAACAAATTGCTCATCGTCTTAAAATTACTGGTGCAAGTTGGGAATCTGGTAATGTACCGCAAGTCCTTCGTCATCGCTGTGCTTATCTAAATGGTTGCCTTTTTTAACTTTTTTATTGAGATCATTAAGCATTTCTACTTATTGCAAAGGTGAGATGCTCCC